>OGLM01002012.1_pt1 | contig 19540 bp, 17 predicted proteins | sample 1572531 | NCBI WGS metagenome assembly OGLM01 (sample SAMEA2581909, study PRJEB24529) | metagenome | biome: Human gut stool | place: China | collected 2011 | reverse complement strand
CCGCCCGTCGCGCACCTCAGTTCTCCAAGCGCTGAGTTTATACCGCTTACCTGCAAAACGCCGGAAACCACAACGGTTTCTGGCGTTTTTGTTTGTGCCTTGGCTGTTCGTTATCCCGGAATCCTGTAAGCATCCGGTACATAGGGCGATGGGAAAGGTTGACGAGGGGCGGACGCGAGACTATAATGGGGGAGGTCGGGCGCGCAGGGGAACTTCACGGGATGATATTTTCCAGTGTTCCGGTTAGCTTTACGATGAACGCGTATTTATTTCCTGCAAAGAAACACAAGAAAATCGTTAGAATATGCGTAAATCAAGGCGGAAAATGAAGCGCGCTTCATGGGAGGATGCTCTCAAGGAGCTTATTATGCTGCTTGTGGCACAAAATTTGTCGGAAACGGAGGCATTTACTCGTGGAACTGTACAAATCGGTGATAAGGCGATACCTGTCGGAATATGCGTGCTCCCTGCGGGAAAAGCGTGGCTTGACGCAGGCGGAGATGGCGGAACGGCTCCGCATCACGGAACGCGCATACAGCGATTTGGAACGAGGTGTGTACTGCTTTTCCGCCGTGCCATTGGTGTCGCTCCTGCTTATGCTGAAGAGCGACGAATTCGAAGAGTTTATAGAACCGCTGCGCGGCGAGATCGCAAAGCTGGAGGCGGGAGAGGTGGCATAAGGGCTGCCGCTGATATTGATTCCGACCGTGCGGCGTAGGTCTATTGGATGAATATGGGGGGAAATGACCGCGCGCGGCAGCAGCCGCGACAGGGGGAATACCGCGCGGAGATCGGAGAAAGCACAGGGTATGGGGCGACTGCCTCCGCCCTGTGCTTTTGCGCCTGCGGAAAAGTGACGAAATTACAGTTCTGAATCAGAACCAAGTGTGAAAACCGATGCAGCGCGGGGTGGGACTTGTCCGGAGAATTCCTCCATGCGGGTGTTTGCTCTGTGGTTAAATCTCGAAAAACTCAACATTGCTCTGAAAATTGTGAAAATACTTGCCTTTTAGTCCGCGTTGGGGTATACTATTTAGGAATCCGTAGCGGAATTTTTATTCGCCTAAATTAGATACGTAATAATAATTCCGTAGTAATTTCGCAGGGGTAAACCTCACTATGACTTTAGCAAAAGATAAGCCGCAATTTGATTTGAAGCGCGTGTTCGCGCTGTGCTTTGCCGTGTACGCGGTGCTCATCATCGCGTTTTACTTTCTGGCAGGCGACCAGCTGCATTTCCGCCGCTCCCGCGGCGAGGTGACCATGCCCGCCGCTGAGGCGGGGACGATAGAGCTGGTGCAGGATACCTATGTGCAGCAGACGTTCACCGCGAAGATACAGCGTTTGGAGAGCGTGTCCGTCCAATGGGGTACGTACTACCGTGCCAACACCGGCACGGTGACCATGGCACTGTACCGCGGGGAGGAGCTGCTGGGGCAGCAGACCTTTGACGCGGCGGCAATCACCGAGGGCGGCGTGACTACGCTGACCTTCGATACGCCCTTAGAGGGGCTGGTGAATGTGCCCCTGACACTGCGTCTGTGGGCGGATTCCACCCCCGGCAGCGCGGTGTCCCCCATGATGAACACCTCCGCACCGCAAACGGAGGGCTTTGCCCTCGATTTGAACGGCTCCGCCGCTGCGGGAACGCTCTGTTTCTCCGCCGGTGGCGAGGACTATATCTGGACAGGCCTGCACTATTGGGAGTTCGCGGCGGCGTTTGGGCTGCTGCTGGCAGCATACCTGTTCTGGTCCTATAAGCGGTGGCAGCAGGGGAAGCCCAGCGCACTGGTGAAGGCCGTTGTCGCCGTGCAGAAGTACCGGTTTCTCATCAAGCAGCTGGTAGATCGGGACTTCAAGGCGAAGTACAAACGCTCGGTGCTGGGCGTGTTCTGGAGCTTTCTTAACCCGCTGCTGAACATGGCAGTGCAGTATGTGGTGTTCTCCAACCTGTTCCGCTTCGACATACCGTATTTTCCTGTCTACCTGCTGTGCGGCAACGTGATCTTCACCTATTTTTCCGAGTCCTGCGGCATGGCTCTGACCTCCATCGTGGGCAACGCCAGCCTTATCACCAAGGTCTACGTACCCAAGTATATCTACCCGTTGACCCGGATATTGTCCTCCCTCATCAATCTGCTGATCTCCATGATCCCGCTGATTGCCGTGGCACTGATCTCCGGGTTGCTGCCTGCGCCGGCGTATGTCCTGTCGCTGTATGCCTTCGTGTGTCTGGCACTGTCCTGTCTGGGGCTGGGGATGCTGCTGTCGACGGCCATGGTATTCTTCCGGGATATTCAGTTTTTGTGGGGCGTACTGACCACCATCTGGATGTATCTGACCCCCATTTTCTACCCGGTCTCCGCACTGCCGGAGGCAGCCCAGCGCATCGTGATGATGAACCCGCTGTACTACTACGTGACCTTCGTGCGGACGTGCATCATCGACGGCGTTTCACCGGAGCCGACCATGTACGCCCAGTGCCTGCTGTATGCCATCGCGGCACTGGTAGTAGGTGCGTGGGTGTTTAAGAAGAATCAGGATAAATTTGTGCTGTATCTGTGAGGTGGAGTATGGAGCAAAACGAAATTACCATTTCCGCCCGGGATGTGGCGATGCGCTTTCGGCTGACGGATGACAAGATCCTGTCGCTGAAGGAATTCGTCACGCGGAAGATACGCGGAAAGATCAAGACCAACGAGTTCTGGGCACTGAAGGGCGTCAGCTTCGACGTGCATAAGGGCGAGGTGCTGGGCATCATCGGGCGCAACGGCTCCGGCAAGAGCACGCTGCTCAAGTGCATCTCCGGCATTTTGAAGCCCACGCGGGGCAGCGTGACCTGTCACGGGAACATCGTGCCCATGCTGGAGCTTGGCTCGGGCTTCGACCCCGACCTGACGGGACGGGAAAACGTGTTCCTCAACGGCGCGATCTTGGGCTACACGGAGGAATTCCTGAAGGAGAAATTCGACGAAATACACGAATTCTCCGAGCTGGGGGACTTCATTGACGTACCCATTCGGAATTACTCCAGCGGCATGATGGCGCGGCTGGCGTTCTCGGTGGCCACGGTGGTGAATCCGCAGATCCTCATTGTGGACGAGATACTGTCCGTGGGCGACGAGTCATTTCAGGCCAAGAGCCGTGCGCGGATGATGGAGCTGATGAGCGGCGGCACCACGGTGCTGTTCGTGAGCCACAGTCTCAGTCAGATCCGGGAGATGTGCGACCATGTCCTGTGGCTGGACAGCGGAGAAGTGAAAATGTACGGCGAAACACAAGAGGTGTGCGATGGGTACGCACAGTGGTGAGGGGGAAAGCGATGAGTGCAGATAATCGGGCATAGCATGGTGTAAATCCAATAATTTAGAGAAGTCCCTGCGGTATGCAAATCAAGTGGCGGCCATTACTGTTTCTCGAATGGGGGCAATTCCTTCTTTGCCAACTCAAAATGAAGTGAAATTGCGTTAACATTAAAATAGGAGCGAAACTATGAGGGAATCTTGTAAAGAAGCTTACGAACGATTTCTAGATTCCGTTGAGTCCAACATGAAAGAACTCCTTTGTGATGGGCAGAAAGAACCAGCCCATGCAGACAGGCGTGGGCTGGTTTTGCTGAACAGAAGATGCATCAAGGTGCGCGACGCCCAGAGGCACCGGGGATCTGCAGTTCTCCACGATATTTTGCCGCAGTGCGGCGTGAAACGGGAAAGCCCTCCTGCACCAACATTTGACAGAGCTTTTGGTCGGAGAGTGGATGGTGTTTGTCCTCTTGTTCGATGAGACGGCACAACAGGGCGCGTGCGGCATTGCTGCTGTAAGCACACTTGTCTGCCGCGGAAGAGGAGAAGAAGTGGGAAAGAGGGTAGATACCCTGTGGGCTTTGAAGGTACTTATCCCGCACTGCCCGGCTGATGGTGGAGGGAGATACACCCAATGCCGATGCCGCGCTGGTCATCGTCATAGGGGTCAAAAAGGAGGGGCCGCGGCGGAAGTATTCCTGCTGCTGAGCGGCAATGTAACGGGCGCACAGCAAAAGCGTGGAGCCCCGCTGCTCCAGCGCGTATAATATGCTCTCGGCATGGCGAAGTTTTTCCTTCAAATATTGTTTCAATTCAGCGTTTTCTGTGGTGAGATACAGCTTGCGGTAGTAGACATTGACGTGAACGGTGGGACGATAAAGACGGTCCTCATCGCAGACAAAGGTACCGCCGCGATCCACGATGTAGATGTCCGGGCGTATCGTAGGGCTATGTTCCGGTCTGCAGAAGGCGAGACCGGGGCGGGGTTCCAATTGGCGGATGGCGTCCGATGCGCGGCGGACTTCCTTTTCGGGGACGCCGATTGCTTCAGCAATCTGCCGGTAGCGACCTTTGGCCAACGAGGGAAGGAACTCCTGCACGATACGAAGAGCAGTCTCGTCACTGCCAGTGCGTTCTAATTGCAGCCGCAGGCATTGCTTCAGAGACTGCGCGCCCACACCGGCGGGCTCCAGAGCTTGCAGTGCATTCATACAGCGGCGGAGCAGGAGGGGAGCCAAGCCGGTGTCTTCCGCAAGCTCCTCAGTGGTGGCGCGCAAGTAACCATCATCGTCCAGGCATTCACTTAGGTAGAACAGAACCTGCTTTTTTCCCTTGGAGATAGGTAGTGCCGCGATTTGCCGCTGCAAGTGACGCGGCAGAGTCTCATGCAGCCCTCCATCTGTGGAGGCGAGATCAATGGGGGAGGGAGCTTCATCCTCAAGGGGCGGTCGGTAGGTGCTGCCGGGGTATGCGGCGAACGGGGACACGTCGGCATGATAAAAATGAGAGGCATCCAAGTCGATGAGAGGGTTTTCTTCCGCCAATTGACTCAGAGTGTTTTCCAGTTCCATCCAGCCCATCTGCAGCAGGTGCAGGCTTTGGATCTGCCGCTGGGACAGCCGTTGTTCTTGCCGAAGTTCCAACTTCATCGCACATACCTCCCTTCCAAAAAATGTTGTGCGGGATAGATCCTGTCAATATTATACACCAGACCAACTGGAATGACAACCGTCACCTTGGGAGTGTATTATCTGAAGCTATGTGGCGGTATATTTTCCCTTGACAATCCCGCCGAAGACTGTTACTTTATTAACAAACGGAGAGCAATAAAATACTGTCCGGCGGCAGAGAGGATTTCGCCGAAAGAAGGGAGGCTTTTGCATGAAGTGTCAGGAGTGTAGTAATTGCTTTGTCTGTTCGTCCATGCAGGATATACAAAGCAATTATGAGCAGTATGACAGAGAAGAGCTGCTCCGCAGATTTGCATGTCTGCATAAGCTGAACGACTCGTTACAGGTGTTGATCGAAGATCTGCCGGATACATTTTTCGTTACGGATGGTGACGGGACCATCTTGATGGTAAACAAAGCATACGAAAAGCTCAGCGGGACAAAACGAGAAGAGATAATAGGACGCAATATGCGGGACTATCAGGGGGATGTGATCTCCAGGTCGTCCACGCTGTTAGTGATAAAAACGGGGCGCGAGGCCACGCTGGAGCAGATCCACTACCGCACCGGACGCAAGAGCTTTACCACCAGCAAGCCGGTGTGGCGTAACGGAAAGATCATGTTCATCGTATCGAGCAACCGTGATTTCAACGAGATCACGCAGCTGCAGGTGGAGCTGGAGCAGGAAAAAATGCGTGCCAGCAGTTATCTGCAGGAGCTGCAGAACATTCGGAGCGTGCTGTTGGAGGATCACCAGATCATAGCGAATGACAAGACGACGCTGGCAGTACTGCGCCGCACAAAGAAAGCGGCTATGGCAAATATCGGCGTTCTGCTCACCGGCGAGACGGGCACAGGAAAGTCAGAGTTTGCCAAATTCATCCACCGCAACAGTGACCGCAGGGATAAGCCGTTCCTGACCATCGACTGCGGCGCAATCGCAGCGAGCCTGATCGAAAGTGAACTGTTTGGTTACGAAAAGGGCGCGTTTACAGGTGCGCGTGCCGAGGGTCACAAGGGGCTGCTGGAGTTGGGCAACGGCGGAACCATATTTTTAGATGAGGTGGGAGAACTGTCATTGGACATGCAGGTAAAGCTGCTGCGTGTGCTTCAGGAGCAGGAGTTCTACCGCGTGGGCGGCAACAAGCCCATTAAAATGGATGTACGGTTCATCTCCGCCACAAATGGTAACCTGCAGAAAATGGTGGCAGAAAAAATGTTCCGCGAGGATCTGTATTACCGCCTCAGCTCGGTGCCTATTCATGTACCGCCGCTGCGGGAACGTCGAGCAGATATTGTCCCGCTGGCGACGCACTTCCTGCAGGTGTTCAACGAAAAACACGGCACCAACAAGCGTTTGTCTTCGCATGCCTACCAACAGCTTAAAGGCTATGGCTGGCCGGGAAATATCCGGGAGCTGAAGAATGTTCTGGAAGAAGCGGTGATTATGAGTGATTCATCCGTCATTGAGTCGAGCGACATCCTGTCTTACGAAAGGCTGGCAAGAGTCCCGCAGCCGGGGAAAAGCATACTGCTGCCAGAGCAGACGGAGAGCTTTAACATGACAGAATATATGGAGAGGATAGAACTGCATCTCTATCAGGATGCTTATTGCAAGGGCGGGAGCGTGCGCAAGGCGGCTGAACTGCTGCAGGTATCCGCATCCACCTATGCACGGCGATTGAAAGCACTAGAGAGCAAGTATGGAGAGAGTGCCAATACCCCGGCGGACAGTTGACCCCGCCGCAATTAGTGTCTCAATAATGCGGCAATTGTGCCAAGAGTGAGACAGATGTGAGGTGAACGATCCTTCCGGGGGTTGGTTTCGCAGAGAAAATGTGGATAAAGGGCGGCGCGCTCGTCTCACAAATGAGACGAGCGCGCTTTTTGTCTGGGTGAACAGCAGTGCGTACGTTTTGCAGAGGGGTGTGGGAAATAGGGTCATTTGTGTTTTTGACAAAAAAATAACAGAATAATCGCCATATTGACAACGAAAGTTGGCACACATTTTGCTACATATTTAAGTGAAGGCACGAACAATGCGTGATAAGAAAAGGATTAAAGAAAATAGATACGTTATGGGAGGAGCCTATGAAAAACTGGAAAGAGAAGTACAAAGACAAAGTAGTGACGGCGGAGGAAGCAGTAACGCACATCCCCAATGACTGCCGCATTCTTATCGGACATGCAGCTAACCAGCCCCCAGTCTTGGTGAATGCGCTGTGCCGCAATTATCAGCAGTACAAAAATGTGGAGCTGATCCACTGGGTAACGCTGTACGATTCTCCTTACTGCGCTCCGGAGATGAAGGGCCACCTGAGGTTCAACGGCCTGTTTGCTAGCGGCAGCAATCGCAAAGAGATCAATAGCAATCTGGCGGATTTTACACCTACCTATTTTGGTCAGTGCCCGCGCTATTTCCGTGACGGAACACTTCCTGTGGACGCCGTATTGATCTCCGTTACACCGCCGGACGAGCATGGCTTCTGTTCGCTGGGTGTGTCTGTCGGAGGAACCAAGCCCGCCACAGAGTCAGCAAAGCTGGTCATCGCGCAGGTCAATGAGAATCTTCCCCGAACCTTCGGTGATTCCTACATCCATATTTCCAAGATCGACTATCTGGTGGATGCCTCTACACCCATGCCGATCCTACCCCCGGCAAAGGTGGGAGAGGTGGAGGCGGCCATCGGCAGAAATTGCGCCAGCCTGATCGAGGACGGCTCCACTCTGCAGCTCGGTATTGGATCTATCCCTGATGCGGTGCTGAGCTGCTTGGGGGATAAGAAAGATCTGGGTATCCACTCTGAAATGATCGCCGACGGCGTTATCGATTTGTACGAGAAAGGCGTTATCAACGGAGCGCAAAAGACCATTCATAAAGGCAAGATCGTTATTGCTTTTCTGATGGGCAGCCAGAGACTATACGACTTTGTCAACAACAATCCGGCGGTGGAGGTTCTGCCTGTAGACTATGTGAACGACCCTTGGGTCATCGGACAGAACAACAAAATGGTCTCCATCAATTCCTGCCTACAGGTGGACTTCAACGGGCAGGTGAATTCCGAGTCCATGGGAACGCAGCAGTTCAGCGGTGTGGGCGGACAGCTGGATTATATCCGCGGCACGTTCCTCTCGCCCGGAGGGAAAGCGATCCTCGCTATGCCTTCCACAGCAAAGAAGGGGACACTCTCCCGCATCGTACCTGTATTTGAGGCGGGTACCACCGTCACAACGCCCCGCACGGATGTGCACTACATTGTTACGGAATATGGCATCGCTAATTTGCGCGGTAAAAATCTGCGGGAGCGCGCAAAGCTGTTGATCAATATTGCGCACCCGAGCTTCCGTGCGGAGCTTTGGGCGGCGTACAAGGAACGCTACGGTGAAGATGAGAATTACTGCGCTCAAAACTTGTGAACAGAGAAAGGAGGAATCCCGCTATGATGACCGCGAAAGAGTACATTGACTCTCTGCGTAAGCTGAACACCCGCGTGTATATGTTCGGCGAGAAGATCGACAACTGGGTGGATCACCCCATGATCCGCCCCTCCATCAACTGCGTGGCCATGACCTACGCTCTGGCTCAGGATCCTCAGTACGCTGAGCTGATGACCGTGAAGTCCAGCCTCACCGGTCACACCATCAACCGCTTCACCCACCTGCATCAGTCCACCGAGGACCTGATGAACAAGGTGAAGATGCAGCGTCTGCTGGGCCAGAAGACCGCTTCCTGCTTCCAGCGCTGCGTGGGCATGGACGCCTTCAACTCCGTCTTCTCCACCACCTATGAGATCGACGAGAAGTACGGCACCCACTATCACGAGAACTTCAAGAAGTTCCTGACCTATGTTCAGGACAACGACCTCACCGTGGACGGTGCTATGACCGACCCCAAGGGCGACCGCTCCAAGTCCCCCAGCCAGCAGGCTGATCCCGACATGTACGTCCATGTTGTGGAGCGCCGTCCCGACGGCATCGTGGTCTGCGGTGCCAAGTGCCACCAGACCGGCTCCATCAACTCCCACTGGCACATCTTCATGCCCACCATCTCCATGGGCGAGGCTGATAAGGATTGGGCTGTCAGCTTTGCCTGCCCCACCGACGCCGAGGGTATGTACATGATCTACGGCCGTCAGTCCTGCGACACCCGGAAGATGGAGGAGGACGCCTCTATCGACGTGGGCAACGCCAAGTTCGGCGGCCAGGAGGCTCTGGTGGTGCTGGACCACGTGTTCATCCCCAACGAGTACATCTTCCTCAACGGCGAGTATGAGTTCGCCGGTATGATCGTGGAGCGCTTCGCCGGTTATCACCGCCAGTCCTACGGCGGCTGCAAGGTGGGCGTGGGCGATACCCTCATCGGCGCCGCCGCTCTGGCCGCTGAGTACAACGGTGTGGAGAAGGCTTCCGCTGTGAAGGACAAGCTCATCGAGATGACCCACCTGAACGAGACCCTGTTCTGCTGCGGCATCGCCTGCTCCGCTCAGGGCTTTAAGACCAAGGCGGGCAACTACCAGATCGACCTGCTGCTGGCCAACGTCTGCAAGCAGAACGTGACCCGCTTCCCCTATGAGATCGTGCGTCTGGCAGAGGACATTGCCGGCGGCCTGATGGTCACCATGCCCTCTCAGGTGGACTTCCACAGCGATATGGTTGTTGGCCGGAACGGCGAGACCATCGGCCAGATCTGCAACAAGTTCTTTGCCGCTCGCGAGGGTGTTTCCACCGAGAACCGTCAGCGCATCATGCGCTTCATCGAGAACCTGTGCCTGGGCGCAGCCGCTGTCGGCTACCGCACCGAGTCCATGCACGGCGCCGGTTCTCCCCAGGCCCAGCGCATCATGATCGCCCGCCAGGGCAATATCCAGGGCAAGAAGCAGTTTGCCAAGGATATCGCCGGCATTGTGGACTGATTCTGAGACGGGTTGATCCCCCTCGGACACGCTGCCCCTGACGCGCCCAGCGGTGGGCATGCCGTCCCGCGGGCAGCAGCGTTCTGACCGGGCAGCGCCCGGTCAGAACAAATGATAAACTGTGATATCTGTCCCTGCGACATATCAATATAGCCTTTCCAAAATTTACATAAAAGGAGAAAGCATTATGGATTTCAATCTGAGCCCTGAGCATCTGTTGATCCGGAAGATGATGGCTGAGTTCACCGAGAACGAAGTGAAGCCCATCGCTGCCGAGACCGACGCCAAGACCCTCTATCCCCGCGAGAACATCGAAAAGCTGTTCGACCTGGGCGTGATGGGCATGTGCATCCCCAAGGAGTACGGCGGACAGGGTGCTGACCCTCTGGCCAGCGCTATCTGCATCGAGGAGCTGTCCAAGCAGTGCGCCTCCACCGGCGATATCGTGGCTACCCACAACGGCCTGTGCTGCGATCCCATCCTGACTCACGGCACCGAGGAGCAGAAGGCCAAGTATCTGCCCATGCTGTCCACCGGTCACAAGGTCGGCGCCTTCGCTCTGACTGAGCCCAACGCCGGTTCCGACGCTTCCAAGGGCCAGACCGAGGCCAAGCTGGAGGGCGACCACTATGTGATGAACGGCTCCAAGATCTTCATCACCAACGGCTATGTGGCCGATGTGTTCGTGGTCTTTGCCATGACCGATAAGTCCAAGGGCACCAAGGGCATCTCCGCCTTCATCGTGGAGTCCTCCTTCCCCGGCTTCTCCGTCGGCAAGCACGAGGAGAAGATGGGCCTGCACGGCTCTCCCACGGCTGAGATCGTGTTCACCGACATGATCGTCCCCAAGGAGAACATGCTGGGCCGCGAGGGCAAGGGCTTCAACATCGCCATGCAGACCCTGGACGGCGGCCGTATCGGCATTGCCGCTCAGTCCCTGGGTATTGCCGAGGGCGCTCTGGAAGAGGCCAAGGCCTACACCAAGGGCCGTGTCCAGTTCGGCAAGCCCATCAGCAAGTTCCAGAACACCCAGTTCACCTTCGCTGACATGGAGCTGGGCTGCGAGGCCGGTCGTCTGCTGACCTACCAGGCCGCCATGAAGAAGGGTGCCGGTGAGCGCTACACCAAGGAGGCCGCCATGGCCAAGCTGTTCTGCTCTGAGCACGCTATGAAGACCACCACCAAGGCGCTGCAGATGTTCGGCGGCTACGGCTACACCAAGGATTATCCCATGGAGCGCATGATGCGCGACGCCAAGATCACGGAGATCTACGAGGGCACCAGCGAGGTCCAGCGTATCGTCATCTCCGCCAACATGGGCCTGTAAGGAGGAGAAGTCGAAATGAAGATTTATGTTTGTGTCAAGCAGGTACCTGATACCTCCGGCAAGGTGGCTGTCAATCCCGACGGCACTCTGAACCGTGCTTCCATGCAGACCATCACCAACCCCGATGATATGAACGCTGTTGAGGCCGCCCTGAAGCTGAAGGACGCCACCGGCTGCAAGGTCACCGTTGTCACCATGGGCCCCCCTCCCGCTGCCGGTATGCTGCGTGAGCTGATGGCCATGGGCGCTGACGAGGGCGTGCTGGTTTCCGCCCGCGAGTTCGGCGGTTCCGATTCCTACGCTTCCTCCCAGATCCTGGCTGCCGCTCTGAGCACTCTGGGTGTTGAGAAGGACGATATCGTGATGTGCGGCCGTCAGGCTATCGACGGCGATACCGCTCAGGTCGGTCCCCAGATCGCTGAGAAGCTGCACCTGCCCCAGGTCACCTATGCCGCCGACATCAAGAAGGACGGCGACACCATCACTGTCCAGCGCATGCTGGAGGATGGCTACATGACCATCAAGGTCCAGACTCCCTGCCTGCTGACCTGCATCAAGGAGCTGAACAACCCCCGCTATATGTCCATCGGCGGCATCCTGTCTACCTACAGCAAGCCCCTGACCACTCTGGGCTATGAGGACCTGAAGGATCATCCCCTGATCGACGCTACCACCATCGGCCTGAAGGGCTCTCCCACCAACATCTTCAAGAGCTTCACGCCTCCTCAGAAGGGCGTCGGCATGATGCTGGAGGGCGACGGTAAGGAAACCTGCGAGAAGCTGGCCGGTATTCTGGCCGCTAAGCACATCATCTAAGAAAGGGGATAGAAAATCATGTCTAATTTCAATAGTGCTGATATCGCTGCTTTCAAGGATGTATGGGTGTTCTGCGAGCAGCGCGAGGGCAAGCTGATGCCCACCGATTTCGAGCTGATCTCCAAGGGCCGCGACCTGGCCAACGAGCTGGGCGTGAACCTGTGCGGTCTGCTGCTGGGCGGCGAGGGCATTGAGTCCGCCGCTAAGGAGCTGGGCGGCTACGGCGCCGACAAGGTCATTGTCTGCGAGAGCCCCCTGCTGGCCACCTACACCACCGACGGCTATGCCAAGGTCATCTGCGACGTGATCGAGGACCTGAAGCCCGAGGCGTTCCTGATCGGCGCCACCAACATCGGCCGCGATCTGGGCCCCCGCTGCGCAGCCCGTCTGCACACCGGCCTGTGCGCTGACTGCACCCACCTGGACGTGGATGTGCCCAACTACATCCAGTTCCTGCGTGAGTCCTCCACTCTGGACGTTGACTCCATGAAGTGGGATATGGAGGACCGCAACCTGAAGATGACCCGTCCTGCTTTCGGCGGTCACCTGATGGCTACCATCATCTGCCCCCGTTTCCGTCCCTGCATGGCTACCGTCCGTCCCGGCGTTATGAAGAAGAACGCCTTCGACGAGGCCAAGGCCAACGCCGTGGAGATCGTGAAGCCCAACTTCTCCCTGACCAAGGAAGATATCCACACCGACGTCACCGAGGTCGTGAAAGCCGCCAAGAAGCTGGTTGACCTGATCGGCGCTGATTACATCGTGTCCGTGGGCCGTGGTATCAGCAAGGATGTCGAAAAGGGCATCGCTCTGGCTGAGGAACTGGCTGCCGAACTGGGCGGCGTTGTGGGCGGCTCCCGTGCCACCATCGACTCCGGCTGGCTGTCTGCCGACCATCAGGTTGGCCAGACCGGCAAGACCGTGCATCCCCGCATCTACGTTGCACTGGGCATCTCCGGTGCCATCCAGCACGTTGCCGGCATGCAGGATTCCGAGACCATCATCGCCATCAACAAGAATGAGAATGCCCCCATCTTCGGCATTGCTTCCTATGGCATCGTTGGTGACCTGTACAAGGTCGTTCCCGAACTGATCAAGGAGATCAAAGCCGCCAAGGCATAATTTCTGCTGCTCATTTAAGGGCCGTACCCGCAGGGGTGCGGCCCTTTTTGCTGCCCGGCGGCAGGGCGGGGAAGAGCGGCAGATAAATGTTTTGACGCAGAATTGCAATTGTTTTCACAAATACCGTTTACAAATGCAAAGGAATAGGCAAGAATAAAAATGTTACGTCGTTTGCGATATGACTTATTTTATTTACAGCATCGTTCATGGTGGCTTGATTTCAAGATACTGATAAAGACCTTTATAAATATCGTTTTTGGGAAGAAGTTCTAATATATTTAAAGAGGTCATTGTATGATTTTGGATCAATCTGAAAATAATAAACGTATAGCGAAGAATACCCTACTACTATATTTTCGGATGTTTTTCACTATGGCAGTTACTTTGTATACCAGCCGGGTGATATTAAAAGCATTAGGGGTAGAAGATTTTGGTATCTATAATGTAGTAGCAGGAATTGTTACATTATTTTCTTTCTTTAGTGGTGCACTTAGTTCTGCTGCATCTCGTTTCATTAGTTTTGAATTGGGAAGTAATAACACTAGCTATTTGAGCAAAGTGTTTTCAGCTATCTTTATTATACATTTATTGTTTTCTGTTGTTGTTGTTTGTTTTGCAGAAACCATAGGCTTATGGGTGGTAAACTGCAAATTGACAATACCACCAGAAAGAATATTTGCCGCTCATGTTGTCTATCAGTTTTCGGTTTTCAGTTGTATTGTAGGAATTATGCAAATACCATTGAATGCAATGATAATAGCTCATGAACGATTAGGCATATATGCTTACATGAGTATCTGTGAGGTAATAGGGAAATTAAGTATTGCCTTTGTAGTTACATATTGTAGTTTTGATCATCTTATTGTATATGGAATGTTATTGTTTTCATTGGTAGTGATACTTTTTGTAATATATTTTATTTATTGTCGGAAGAAATTTCCTGAATATCGTTTTAGTTTTGTTTCTGAAAAGGAAATAGTAAAGAATATATTGGGATACTTTTCTTTCAGTTTATGGGGAGCTGCAGCATATGTTTTGAAAGATCAAGGTGTAAATGTTGTATTGAATATTTTTTTTGGTCCAGTGGTAAATGCTTCACGGGCTATTTCATATCAGGTGAATAGTGCAATAAATAGTTTTGCACAGAACCTGACATTAGCTATGAGTCTTCAACTAATAAAATCATATGCATGTAATGATATTCATCGTGTATTACAGCTTCTTTTCAGAGGTACTAAATTTTCTTATTTTCTAATTTTATTTCTGTCTATTCCTGTAATTTTAGAGACCAAATATGTACTGTCTTTGTGGTTAGGACAGGTGCCTGAATATACTTTGATATTTGTCCGTTTGGTGATTGTTAATACACTTATAGATTCTTTTACTTATATAATTGGGGCAACGGTGCAGGCAACTGGTAGGATAAAGAAATATCAACTGTGTGTAGGAGGAATTTTATTACTCAATTTACCTTTATCGTATTTTTTCTTAAGATTGGGATTTTCTCCGTATATTACTTTTTTGATTGCTATCTTAATTGCTATATTATGTCTAGTAGTTCGTGTCCTTTTATTGAATTCTTTGCTTCGGTTTTCTATAAGAGAATTTGTCGAGAAAATTTTGGGATTATCTTTATTAGTTACTTTTATGTCATACGTACTACCATTTATCATTTATATTTCGTTCGCAGAAGGTTTTATGAGGTTTTTACTGGTAGTAGTTGCTGGTATAATAGGGGCGCTTATTAGTATTTGGTTTGTTGGATTTGGTTATACAGAGAGAGAATTTGTGAAGAAAATGATATTTGTAAAATCAAATATTTAGCATATTTTTATTAAGTTGTAATAGATAATTGTTTATGAACTAATTGATTAGTTATCATGAAAGATATAGATTTGATATGAATATAATTAAAAGATTTATTGATTGTAAAATTCCTTTGCAGACATGTACACTTCGTTGTCATTATTGTTATGTGACTCATAACAAATTGTTTGAGAACAAAATACCTGTTTTCAAGTATGATGCAAACTTTATAGGGAATGCTTTGACACAAAAAAGATTAGGTGGTATCTGTATGTTTAACTTATGTGCAGATGGTGAAACATTATTGTCTTCACAAGTTGTAGAATATATTAGGGCAATATTGGAACAAGGACATTTCGTTATGGTAGTTACTAATGGGACTATGACTAAACGATTTGATGAGATAATAAAATTTCCTGCTCATTTGTTGTCGCATCTTTTTTTTAAATTCTCATATCATTATTTGGAATTGAAGAAGCGAGGTTTAATAGAACTGTTTTTCTTAAATATTGAAAAAGTGCGAAATGCAGGATGTTCTTTTACTTTAGAGGTTACTCCTTCTGATGAATTAATTCCCTATATTGATGAAGTAAAGAAAACTAGTCTGGAAAATGTGGGTGCATTGTGTCATTTAACGGTAGCTCGGAATGATAGAATATCTAGTATGCCTATTCTTACTAAGTTAAGTCGGGAAGATTATAAAAAAACGTGGGAAGTATTTGATTCGGAGTTGTTTAATTTCAAATTATCAGTTTTTGGTGAAAAACGGAAGGAATTTTGTTACGCAGGTGATTGGTCTGTATGTTTGGATTTAGGAACTGGAATATTAAGACAATGTTATTGTTCGGCATCATCACAAAATATATTTGATGATATAGAAAAGCCTATTAAATTTAGGGCAATTGGAAAATGTCGTGAGGCTCATTGTCACAATGCTCATGCTTTCTTGTGTTTTGGAGATATACCTGATATGAATTCTCCTTTGTACTCACAGGTTCGTAACCGTGTATGTGTTGATGGTAGAGAATGGTTATCTTCTGAAATGAAAGATGCTATGTCTCATAAATTGCTTGAAAAGAATAGGTTATATACTCTTCAGGAAAGAAAGATAGCTATTTTATATAGATACTTATATTTAGCGTTGAAAGTTCCTAAAAAAGTTTTTTCTTTAATATATCGTTAATTTGATACATAATGTTGTTTGATAAAAAAATAATAGAACTTAAATCTTTAATATATAAAACTTTATCACCGTATCTATCTTCTAAATGTGCCTTTTTAGAATTACCATATTACCCTAATGTAGGAGATTTGTTAATTTGGGAGGGTACAGAAAAATTTATTGAGGATCATGGTATGGAGTGTGTGTATAAAGCTTCGCGCTGGTCGTATAAATATAGAAGACTCGATAAAAATATTACAATCTTATTACAAGGTGGTGGAAATTTTGGAGATATATGGAGACCATGTCAGGATTTTAGATTAAAGGTTATTCGTGATTATATGGATAATCCAATAATAATTTTACCTCAATCAGTATTTTATGAGGATGAAAAAGTTTTGGAGCAAGATGTTGAAGAAATGGGGCGACACAAAAATTTGATTATATGCGCTAGAGATATTGGGTCGTATGAAATTTTAAAGAAACATTTTACTAAAAATAGAATCTTATTATTACCGGATATGGCTTTCTGTATAGATTTATCTACTATTACGAAATATGCTTTAGAGTCTTTTCGTGATATTTTAGTGGTGCAGAGAGAGGATAAAGAAAGTAAATATTTTGACTTCTCAACAATTAAGTTTAGTAGTGAGAAGGTAGATTTTCGTGATTGGCCTTGTATGGAAAAACGTTTAATTCAAACCGAAATTGGTTTTAAATTAATTGGTGTTCATCGAAGAATTGGAGATTTTATGGATTTTGCAATGGATTTATATTTCCAGAATTTTTATAAGGCCAATTTGATAAAGTCAGGAGTTCGTTTTGTGTCGTCATATAAAGAGATATATACAACAAGATTGCATGTAGCTATATTGTGCGTGTTACTTTCTAAACCTTTTGTTTTTATAGATAATACATATAGTAAGAACTTGAATTTTTATAAAACTTGGTTACATGATTTAGATAATGTAAATTTTATATCATGACATTTTCTGATATGGAAGACTTGATTACAATTTCATTCCCTGTTTATAATGTGGCATCTACTATTGAACGCTCTTTGATGTCGGCACTCAATCAAACATATTCTAATATTGAATATTTGATTGTTGACGATTGTGGTTCAGATAATAGTATGGATATTTTGAAGAATATTTTGCATAATACTTCTCGAAAGGACCAGGTGAAAATCATAAGACATTCATCGAATAAAGGGCTAGGTGCTGTTAGAAATACGTCTATTGAGAATGCGTCTGGCAAGTATATCTATTTTATGGATAGTGATGATATGCTTTCGGCTGATTGCATAGAGAAGCTTAGTGGTGCAATGAAAAAGTACAAAGTTGATTTTGTTGCATCATCACATGCAATTGTTAATGGGGGTGGGGAAATTATAGAGGAAAAAAAGTATTGGAAAGAAACTTTATTTATAAATAATAGTGATATAATAAATTATTATTATCGGACGAAGGGAGATCTTTTTGTATTTATGTGGAATAAATTGTATAATATAGAATTTCTGCGTAAATATAAAATATGTTGTGTTCACCCGATTGTAGAAGATGATTTGTTTTTATTTCAGACTCTTTTTTGTTCGTCTTCATGTTGTCTTATCTCGGATATTACATATTTTTATTATGTAAATCCATTATCTATTACTAATACGTTGATGAAAGAAAACATATCCTTGTCTGTTGCAAAAATATATAGTGATATACTTGCGTACAAATATAAAACTACAATTCAGTGTGCTACTAGGGAATCTGTAGTATATATTTTATTGTTTGTTTTTACAGAATCTATTTTCCGAGCAAGTGTCATTGTACAATCATCAAGCATCAAGTTACAAGAAAAAAAGGAAATATTAAGAATAATGCTTTATCCTCCGGCACTCTCTATGAATTGGAAATTTTGGTATAAATTAGAAAGTAAGTTTAAACTAAAACTTCTTCTATATAATTTTTTTGTGATTTCGTGTTTTAATTTAAAATTTATGTTTATTCGCCAAATACCAAGAATAAGTTATTTTCTTAAACAATAGATGAAGGGTGTTTTATCTTATATTTTACTGGTTTTATCTTTTTATGTTTATATTTATAGGCCAGGTTTTATAGCATATCCCCAATTATTCACTCAATTGATATGTGTGATTATTCTAGTTGGAATTTGTTTAAAATGGCAGAAGGTTAATAGATATATTTATTTGTTTCGTTGGGAATTACTGGCATCTATATTGTTATTGTTTTATTCTATTCTTCGATATATTTTAGGAGGGGAGAACTATCAAGTAAGCATTAACTTATGTTTGATGACAGAATTGATATTTGGCCCTGTTTTATTAGTGGCTTGTGTAAAAAGACAAAAAATTGTTCGAGGGATATTATTAGTTTCTATGATTGCTTCTTTCATCTCTTTCTTGTCTTTGGTTTTTCCTCAATTTAAAGAATTGTTGTTTTCTTATTTTTCTTATGATGATAAATTGCTGATTTATGTTTGGCGAGGATTTGGTTTGTCAAACGATTTACTTTATACATATTCTGTAGCTCAGGCGTTTATTTTTTGCTTTTTACTCGAAACTAAAAATAGGGTACTTATAATTCTTGGGTTTATTCCTTTTTCGGTGGCAGTACTTTTTAATGCCAGAATTGGTTTGCTTCCAATAGCACTATATTTTATTTATAAAGTGATAGTTGAGCGTAGATTAAGTATATTATTATATTTGTTAGCGTTAATAATCGTTTTGGTAGTAGTTATTGTTTACAGTGGTATTTATGATGAATATGAAAGTACTTTTTCTTGGCTTTTGGACGCCTTTGCTGAAACATCAAATGTAGTCTTGGGTACTTCATTTGATGTTCAAAGCTCTAATATAGAGATACTTCAGAATATGATTGTCTATCCTTCAGATCTCGGAGAGTGGATATTTGGAAAAGGTGAGTCTATTTTTGGCATTAGTGGACAAAATAGTGATATTGGTTATATAATACAATTAAACTATGGGGGAATTATTTATTGTATTTTATTAGCTTTCTTCTTCTTTCTAATCGTTTACAGGCTTTTTAAAATGGGTATAAAAAAAGAGTGGTATTTTTTTGTTGTACCTATTCTGATATTACTGCTCAATTATAAAGGTGATGTATTTCAATCCTCATCTTTTATGAGGGTATTTATGGTAATTTATCTTCTAACAATCATACAATATGAAAAGGAAAAAAATAATTGCAATGCATCCATCCCTACACAACAAATCTTCTCTGACTTTTCAACTTGATGTGTATAACTCGTGGGAAAGGTTAGGGGGAAGTACCAAGAAAGGAATTCGGATACCTTTGTGGATACAGTATGTAATTGCAAAACTTAAATTGAGGTTGTGAAGAATTCAATCTACTTTACCATTTAGAAGTTTTGCAATTACCCAAATA
>OGLM01002009.1_pt1 | contig 19553 bp, 10 predicted proteins | sample 1572531 | NCBI WGS metagenome assembly OGLM01 (sample SAMEA2581909, study PRJEB24529) | metagenome | biome: Human gut stool | place: China | collected 2011 | reverse complement strand
CTGCCCATAAAAGGGCCTTCCTTTTAATCGACTGACCGTTAGGGCTGTCAAACCTAAGAACCCTCCGGCCCGTAGGGCCGGTCAATCTTAAGAACCTTAGAAAAAGCAATAGGCCGCCTCTGGCGGCCTATTGCTTTTTCCTCTTCATAATGCTAGAATGTGCTGGAACAAAAAGCCCTGAAAATGCAATAGGAAATTTCTACGCAAGAAAAATTCTATAGCGGGCATAAAAAAATCTATAAAAGAAAATATCTTAATCATGGTATTTAAAATTTTTTGGTATTAATCAGGAACGAATCCTTGCATTGAGTCATGAATTGTAGTAAAATTTATCTTTGCAACCGTTCCTTTTTATTATTTATAATGTATGTATATTATAAGGCTTTAAGGAAGGATTTCCTTCCCGAAAGCCCTGTTTTGAAACGAAAGGGTGAGGCGAGGAATGCCCAAAAGCAAGATGTTCAGACCTGTGCAGGTTGGTAAGAAGAAGAGATACACCTATGCCAGATCACAGGAAGTCCTGAAAATGCCGCATTTGCTCGATCTGCAGACGAAGTCCTATGAATGGTTCTGCAGGGAAGGGCTGAAGGATGTATTTGCAGATATTTCCCCAATTGAGGACAGCGCGCACAAGTGGGCGCTGCATTTTGGCGATTACTATTTCGGCAAAGGCAAGTACAATATCGAACAGTGCAAGGCGAAGGATGTCAATTATTCTGCTCCTCTCTACGTGAAGGTGCGCCTGGAAAACAAGGAGACCGGAGAACTGAAGGAACATGACCTTTTCATGGGTGATTTCCCGGTTATGACCGACACCGGCACCTTTATCATCAACGGCGCTGAACGTGTCATCGTTTCCCAGCTGGTCCGCTCTCCCGGCGTGTACTACAAGAAGGAAAGGGACGCTTTCGATAAGGAAATCTACAGCGCCCAGCTCATTCCGAACCGCGGCGCCTGGATCGAACTGGAGTCCGACCCGGCCGGTTCCATTTCCGTCCGCATCGACCGGAACCGCAAGATGCCTGTCACCGTTCTGGTCCGCGCTCTGGGCTATTCTTCCAATGAGGAAATCCTGGATCTCTTCGACCATGATATCCACATTGAAAAGACCCTGGACAAGGATAATACCACGGACCGCAAGTCCGCTCTCATTGAAATTTACCACAAGCTGCGCCCCGGTGAACCGGCTACGGAAGAATCCGGTACCACGCTGCTCAATAATTTCTTCTATGACCCCCGCCGCTACGACCTGGCCAAGGTTGGCCGCTACAAGCTGAACAAGAAGCTGGCCTGGAAGAACCGTCTCCTGGGACATAAGACCGAAGGTCCTATCGTGAACCAGGAAACCGGCGAAGTGGTGATTGAAGCCAACAGCTATATCGATGAAGAAGCTATCGCAAAAATCGAGGAAAGCGGCGTATTCTCCTCCTTCGACCAGGTGGAAGTGATGACCCAGAAGGACGACGGCACTCCCGTCAAGGTTATCTGCTCCTCCGGAAACCGGGAAGATAATTACCGTATCTTGGAACGCTGCGACATTATTGCCTGCATCGATTATCTCCTGAACATGATGCAGGGCTACGGCCGGAGCGACGATATCGACCATCTGGGCAACCGCCGCGTCCGCTGCGTAGGGGAACTTCTGCAGAACCAGTTCCGCATCGGCCTCACCCGTATGGAAAGGGTTGTCCGCGAAAGAATGACCACCCAGGACCAGGACAAGATGACACCCCAGGCTCTGGTGAATATCCGCCCGGTGGTGGCAGCGATTAAGGAATTCTTCGGTTCCTCCCAGCTGTCTCAGTTCATGGACCAGACAAACCCCCTGGCTGAACTGACCCATAAGCGCCGTCTCTCCGCCCTGGGCCCCGGAGGTCTGTCCCGTGAAAGAGCAGGGTTCGAAGTCCGCGACGTGCATTACTCCCATTATGGCCGTATGTGCCCGGTAGAAACCCCTGAAGGTCCTAACATCGGTCTGATTTCCTCCCTTTCCAACTACGGTATCATCAACAAGTACGGCCTCATCGAGACCCCTTACCGCATCATTGAAAAGAGCGTAGATGAAAAGACCGGCGAAAAGGAATACCATGTGACAAACGAAACCAAGTATGTCACTGCCGATATCGAAGAAGATAAAATCATTGCCCAGGCTTCCGAACCGCTGGACGAAGAGGGCCATTTCCTCCATAAGAACGTGGCCAGCCGCCGCGGCCCGGATGTATTGGAAGCGGAACCGGAAGAAGTGGACCTGATGGACGTATCTCCAAAGCAGGTCGTTTCCATCGGTACATCCCTTATTCCATTCCTGGAACACGATGATACGAACCGTGCCCTCATGGGCGCCAACATGCAGCGTCAGGCTGTGCCGCTGCTCCGTCCGGAAGCGCCGCTTGTCGGCACCGGTATGGAATGGGTAGCGGGCCAGGACTCCGGCGTCTGCATCCTCGCCAAGAGGGGCGGCACCGTGGAAAGAGTCACCGGCCGCCAGATCATTGTCCGCGCAGACAACGGCGAGCTTGATACCTATGACCTCATTAAATTCATGCGTTCCAACCAGTCCACCTGCATTAACCAGCGCCCCACCGTATTCAAGGGCGAAAGGGTTGAAAAGGGCGATACCCTGGCAGACGGCATGGCAACGGACCAGGGCGAACTGGCTCTGGGCCACAACGTACTGGTAGCCTTCGTATCCTGGGAAGGGTACAACCACGAAGACGCCGTTCTGATTTCCGAACGCCTCTGCAAAGACGACCTGTACACCTCCATCCACATTGAAGAATACGAATGCGACGCCAGAGACACCAAGCTTGGCGAAGAAGAAATCACCCGCCAGCTGTCCTCGGTTTCCGAAGATGCTGTGAAGTATCTGGATGAAAACGGCATCATCATGGTGGGCGCCGACGTACGGCCCGGCGATATCCTGGTAGGCAAGGTCACCCCGAAGGGCGAAACCGAGCTTACTCCGGAAGAAAGACTCCTCCGCGCCATCTTCGGCGACAAGGAAAGAGAAGTCCGCGATACTTCCCTCCGCGTTCCCCACGGCGAATTCGGCAAGGTAGTGGACGTGAAGGTATTCACCCGTGAAAACGGCGACGAACTGGCTCCCGGTGTGAACAAGCTGGTCCGCGTCTACATCGCCCAGAAACGTAAGATCCGTGAAGGCGACAAGATGGCTGGCCGTCACGGCAACAAGTGCGTATGCTCCCGTATCCTGCCGGTGGAAGATATGCCATTCACCCCGGACGGCCGTCCGGTGGACCTGGTACTGAACCCCCTGGGCGTACCGTCCCGAATGAACATCGGCCAGATTCTGGAAATCCACCTGTCCTGGGCCTGCCACATGCTGGGTGAAGAAATCCATGCAGCCCTGGCTGCAGGAGAAGGTTCCGCAAAGTATGAGGAAATGAAACAGCGCCTCATCGACTGCGGATATGATTTCGAAAAATACGGCATGCCTGAACCTACGGAATCCGGCATCCACATCGCAACGCCGGTCTTCGACGGCTGCCGCGATGAAGACCTGGCAGCAACCCTTAAAGCAGCCGGTCTCCCGGCCAACGCCAAGACCGACCTCTATGACGGCCGTACCGGTGAAAAACTGGACAACCAGGTCACCATCGGCTGGAAATATATGCTGAAACTCCATCATCTGGTTGATGATAAGATTCATGCCCGCTCCACCGGTCCATACTCCCTGGTTACCCAGCAGCCACTGGGCGGCAAGGCACAGTTCGGCGGCCAGCGTTTTGGCGAAATGGAAGTGTGGGCACTGGAAGCCTACGGCGCAGCCTACACCCTGCAGGAAATCCTGACAGTGAAGTCCGATGATGTCATCGGCCGTGTGAAGGCTTACGAAAAGATTGTAAAGGGCGAAAACATTCCGAGCCCCGGCGTTCCGGAATCCTTCAAGGTCCTCATGAAGGAACTGCAGTCCATCGGACTGGACGTACGGATTCTCAATGAAAACGGCGATGAAGTGGTTCTGAAGGAACTGGACGAAAGCGACCTGGAACAGGGCTACGGCGGCGGCGAACGCTGGCACCGGGACGAAGTGAAGGAAGCCATGGAAGGGGACAGTGCAGTCACTGAATCCAGAAATGCCATGGAAACATCCATGAACGGCGGAGAAATGGCTGCCAGCAACGATGTTGCCTCCTTCAATGACACCCTGGAAGCGGAAGCCAATGCTCCTACCGACGAAGAAGCAGGATTCGGCGAAACGGATATGAACAATGAAACCGGCCACAGCGATGGCCAGGATGAATAAACCCGGAAAGGAGAAGAACCCAATTGTTAGATGTAAACGAATTTGATTCCATGAAAATCGGTATCGCCTCTCCGGAAAAGATCCTTGAATGGTCCCACGGCGAAGTCACCAAGCCGGAAACCATCAACTACAGAACCCTGAAGGCAGAAACCGACGGTCTCTTCTGTGAAAAGATTTTCGGACCAACCAAGGACTGGGAATGCAAGTGCGGCAAGTACAAGAAAATGCGCTACAGAGGCACCATCTGCGACAAGTGCGGCGTTGAAGTCACAAGCTCCAAGGTCCGCCGCGAAAGAATGGGCCACATTGCCCTTGCCTGCCCGGTATCCCATATCTGGTATTTCAAAGGCACCCCTTCCCGCATCGGCCTGATTCTTGAAATCTCTCCGCGCCAGCTGGAAAGGGTCCTCTATTTCGCAGCCTACATTGTCCTTGACCCCGGCAGCACCGACCTTCTGAAGAAGCAGGTACTGAACGAACAGGAATACCAGGACGCTGTAGCTAAATTCGGCCCGGGCTCCTTCAAAGCCCAGATGGGTGCAGAAGCTATCCAGAAACTGCTGAAGGAACTGGACCTGCCGAAACTGGAAGCAGCCCTCAAGAAGGAAATCGAAGAAGGCAGCGGCCAGCGCAAGGTCAGATGCATCCGCCGTCTGGAAGAAGTGGAAGCATTCCTTCACTCCGGAAACAAGCCGGAATGGATGATTCTCACCGTTCTTCCGGTCATTCCGCCGGACCTTCGTCCTATGGTCCAGCTGGACGGCGGCCGTTTCGCCACCTCCGACCTGAATGACCTGTACCGCCGCGTCATCAACAGAAACAACCGTCTTAAGAGACTGATGGAACTGGGCGCTCCGGAAATCATCATCCGCAACGAAAAACGTATGCTCCAGGAAGCGGTGGATGCCCTCATTGATAACGGCCGCCGCGGCAGAGCCGTATCCGGCCCGGGAAACCGCCCCCTGAAATCCCTTTCCGACATGCTGAAAGGCAAGCAGGGCCGTTTCCGTCAGAACCTCCTCGGTAAACGAGTTGACTACTCCGGCCGTTCCGTAATCGTTGTCGGTCCTGAACTGAAAATGTACCAGTGCGGCCTGCCGAAGGAAATGGCCATCGAACTCTTCAAGCCCTTCATTATGCATGAGCTCATCAAGAGAGGCGTTGCCAACAACCTGAAAGCAGCCCGTAAAAAAGTGGATAAACTGGCTCCCGAAGTTTGGGATGTACTGGGCGATGTAATCAAAGAACATCCGGTACTCCTGAACCGTGCACCAACCCTGCACAGACTGGGCATCCAGGCCTTCGAACCGATTCTCTGGGAAGGCCGTGCCATCAAGCTGCATCCTCTGGTATGCCCCGGCTACAACGCCGACTTCGACGGCGACCAGATGGCCTGCCATCTGCCGCTGTCCGTGGAAGCACAGGCAGAAGCCAGAACCCTCATGCTTTCCATTAACAACATCCTTTCCACAAAGGATGGCAAACCGGTAGCTATTCCTTCCCAGGATATGATTCTGGGCTCCTACTACCTCACCATTGTGGAAACTGCCAACGATGCGAAAGTCGATTTCACACCGGAAGAAAAAGCAGCCAACCCCAATGCGAAATTTGATCCCATGAAACAGTGGAAAAAGGCGGAAGACGAAATGGACACCTCCCGTCTCCACGCATACACCGGATACGACGAAGTCATGCTGGCCTATGCCCTCCATGAAATCCGCATCCACGATTTCATCAAAGTCCGCATCCCCAAGGAAGACCGTCCCGACGGATTTAATGACGATGACAAGGACCTTGTCATCACCACCCCGGGCCGCCTGATTTTCAACTACGCCATTCCAAGGGAACTCCGTTTCTTCTACAAACGTCATGAAAAGAGAGTGGACGAAAACGGAAAGACCTATGAAGTGGTGAACAACGGCCTCGGCATCACCATCGGCAAGAAACAGATGGGCAAGCTCGTGAACGACTGCTTCAAGAAACTGGGCTTCAAAGCCACCGGCGACCTCCTGGACTCCGTGAAGGCACTGGGCTTCCACTACGCCCTGGTTTCCGGCATTTCCATCGGCATCTACGACGTAGCCGTACCGCCTGAAAAGGATAAAATCCTGGCAGACGGCGACGCTAAAGTTGACCAGATTAAGAAATTCTTCCGCCGCGGCCTCATGACCGACGATGAAAGATACAGAAGAGTGGTTGAAGTATGGAGTAAGAAGACAGACGAAGTAGGTGCTGCCATGAAGAGCTCCATGGTGAAATTCAACCCCTTGACCATGATGGCCCAGTCCGGCGCCCGTGGTAACGACAACCAGATCAGACAGCTGGCCGGCATGCGCGGCCTTATCGCCGATACATCCGGTAAGACAGTCGAACTGCCGGTTAAGGCAAACTTCCGCGAAGGCTTAACCGTCCTCGATTACTTCACCTCCTCCCACGGCGCCCGTAAAGGCCTGGCCGACACCGCACTCCGTACGGCAGACTCCGGCTACCTCACCCGCCGTCTGGTGGATGTATCCCAGGACGTCATCGTCCGCGAAGAAGACTGCGACGTACAGGTACTGAACTTCGACAGGGAACAGAGCATCATCGCCTCCCAGCCGGAAGTGAAGAACCGCATTATGACCCTGAAACCCCATCTCCTGGGCGCTGTCCTTGACGAAGATGTCATTGACAGAAGAAACGGAAGCATCCTCCTCGTCAAGGGCAAGACCCTGGACGCCGACGATGTGACACTCCTCAACCATCACCTGGTGGAAGAAATCAAGGTCATCATCCCCTCCGCCGAAGGCGAAGAAGCGGAACAGCAGCAGACCTTCAACCTGGGCACCGCCGACGCCGTAGCCGAATACAATAGAGCCATGCGCCACCACCTCACCGTCCACTTCGCAGGAAAGAAACTGGAAGAAGACGCAGTAGACAGGAATGGCAATGTGGTCCTCCCGGCAGGCAGTGAAATCACCCCGGAAAATGCGGAAATCATCCTTTCCTCCGACATCCCCCTCATCAAAGTCCGCATGGACCAGATGGAAGGCGTGGAAGTCAGCAAGATCGAAGAAAACGGACAGCCCATCGAATCCCTGGCAGACCGCATCGCCGGCCGCTGCCCGCTGGAAGATGTGGTGAACCCGGACACCGGTGAAATCATCGCTAAGAAGAACGAAGAAATTACCGACGACCAGGCAGCGGAAATCGAAAAGCACTACGACAAGCTGAAAGTCCGCTCCATCCTCACCTGCCGCTCCGCCCACGGCGTATGCGCTAAGTGCTACGGCAGAAACCTGGCCACCGGCCGTCACGTGGAAATCGGCGAAGCCGTAGGCATCATCGCCGCCCAGTCCATCGGCGAACCGGGCACCCAGCTCACCATGCGTACATTCCATACCGGCGGCGTTGCTTCCGCAGAAGATATCACACAGGGTCTTCCTCGTGTCGAAGAATTGTTCGAAGCACGTAAACCGAAGGGCAATGCCACCATTTCCCGCATCGCCGGCACCGTAGCCATCACCTCCGCTGAAGACAACCCCAACGTCAAGGTCATCACCATCACCAACGACGAGGAAACGGAAAGCGAAAAGATTCCGGTGGCCAAGAAGATTTCCGTACAGGACGGACAGCACATCGAAGCAGGCACCCGCCTCTTCGAAGGCAACGTCAACCCCCACGACATTCTGGCAGTTTTGGGCGTACAGGCTACCCAGAACTACATCGTCAAGGAAGTACAGAAAGTATATAGAAGCCAGGGCGTAGAAATCAACGATAAACACATTGAAATCATCGTCCACCAGATGCTCCGTAAGATTAAGATCCTTGATCCCGGAGACTCCGGCTGGCTCCCCGGTGAAACCGTGGATATCGTCGCATACCGCGGCACCAACGAACGCCTTGACGACGAAGGCAGAAAGAAAGCAGTAGGCGAAAACCTGCTCCTTGGCACCACCAAGGCAGCGCTGGCCACCGACTCCTTCCTCTCCGCCGCATCCTTCCAGGAAACCACCAGGGTCCTCACCGAAGCCGCTATCAAAGGCAAGGAAGATCCCCTCCTGGGCCTCAAGGAAAACGTCATCATCGGCAAACTTATCCCTGCAGGCACCGGCATGTCCCGCTACCGCAAGCTCAAAGTGGTTCACAACGACGAACCGCCGGCAGCTCCTGCTGAAGCAGAATAAGTCAATAAAAAACAGCTCCTTTCATGGGGCTGTTTTTTATTGGGGACCTTTGGGGCTCGACAAAGTTGGAGCCCCGGTTGACGGCCCTTCGGGCCGAGGGTTGACAGGCCTGGGGCTGAGGGTTCTCAGGTTTGACACGGCCTTTCAGGCCGTGAGGGTGTGGTGGGCGCCCTTCAAAAATAATTGGGCGCCAGTATGATAAAACCAAACAACCGCCCCGGCGGGCGAGGAAAAACATGCAAAACGCCCTTCGGGCGGAAAAAACCGTACAACCGCGCCTTTAGCGCGAGGAAATGCACCCCTATTGGTGCTGCGCACCACTTCCCCCGGAGAGGGAAGTTTTAGCGGCGCTTTCCCTTAGAGACAAGTGGCACATTGCCTGGCATCCATAGTGCCCCCGTTAGGGGGAAAGGTGGTGCCGTAAGGCACCAAAGGGGAAGAGCCATCGAAGATGGCTAATCACCGTAATGTTATTCTTGCAGGAAATCCAAAGGTACAATTCCGGCATTATTATCGTTTATGGCTCTACAGCATTTTATTTCCATAGAGGAATATAGCCTTGCCAATGGAGGGAAAATCGTATATATTCAAAATAACAGAAATTAGAGAAAGTGTCTAATGAATAAGACAGTATATGTAAATTAATGTATTTCCTTGCAAAAAATGTTATAGTGCAGCATGTGATGTGAGGGGGGATTTCAGCGTGATAAAATGGATAATTTCCTCTATTCTGTCATTTATCGAGAAGAACTCCGGCAGTTTGGAAAAAACAGCAGATAAAGTACGACCTGATTCAAGCAGGAAAGATACAAAGATAAAGGGGATTGTAAAGAAAGTGTTTTTAGCCCTGCTGCCTTTCATTATTCTTGTGGCTGCAGGCAGCGGGTGCGTTAACATTGGTGAAGAAAAGGCTGCTCGTGAACTCTGCCCGCAGGTGGCGTCTATCTATGAAATGGAAAGCAGGGAACCCCTTGATAAGGTATTGCGGGTGATTTGGAGAACGCCGAACAATTATCATCTCATGAAAAAGCTTGAAAGCAGCGAGAGTAAAGAAAGCATCCTGCAATATTATGGCGACGGGCTGCAAAAAGATGACTGGAATTACGACAATGTGACTTTTTCCTTGAATCATAGCAGCAATATCCTGAATTCAATCATTTACCGGTGGGAAAAAGGAGAATATTATTTCGAAATTAGTTTTCTCATGGTTGATGGAACCGAATTCGAACGTACAGCGGACGGCAAACTTATATATTATATAAATGTATGCCCTAAAAAATTACGAACCTAGGTTATCCATTCACAAAGGCGGTTATCGACGACTACAAAGCATTTGCGCACTCTCCTTTAAACCTAATAAACCCATAATAACGCCTTCCCGCCGACCGGTATTTATTACTGATTTGACTCAAATGCGGCATGTACCGAGATTCTTCGCCGGAGGCTCAGAATGACTGTGCCCGGCGGGAAATCCCGTAACCCCGTCTTTATACTCATCGCCGAAGGCGATACCACAACCCTCAGCCCCGGAGGGGCTGTCAAACTTTAGAACCTTAAGAACCTTCGGAGCCAAAGGCTCCGTCAACCCTCACGCCTCCGGCGTGTCCATGAACCCGGGCCACGCAGTGGCCCTTTTCCCCTTGACTGCCATGGCATAAAAGCGTAAAATCTAATTTGTTTTATTTACTATACATATGTAAAGGAAGGAAAGCAGAGAGGTAAGTCATGGGTATTCTGGATGTTTTGTTGGATGTGGTGAAGCAGCCGGCGCTGATTGTGGGGCTCTTTTCTTTTATCGGCCTCATGGCGCTCCGAAAGCCTTTTCACAAGGTGCTGACAGGGACGCTCCGGCCGGTGCTGGGGTATATCATGATGATGGCAGGAGCCAATATCATCGTGGCAAATCTGGAGCCCCTGGGAGAGATGATTCATGAGGGCTTCCATATCACCGGCGTGGTGCCGAGCAACGAAGCCATCGTGGCGTCGGCGTCCCGCCTTCTGGGCACGGAAACCATGTTTATCCTGGTGGCGGGGCTCATGATGAACCTGGTCATTGCCCGGCTGACGAAGTTCAAATATGTGTTTCTCACGGTGCACCACAGCTTCTTCATGGCCTGCCTCCTTTCTGCGGTGCTGGGCACCATCGGCCTGTCCGGCGTGGAGCTGGTGCTGGCGGGAGGTTTCCTTCTGGGCGCATGGAGTTCCATTTCCCCTGCCATCGGCCAGAAATATACGAACCGTGTCACCCATGGCGACCACATCGCCCTGGGCCACTTCGGCAGCCTGGCTTACTATATTTCCGCCTGGGGAGGGTCCAAGGCCGGTAAGGCGGAGGATAATATCGAAACCATGGAAATCCCGGAGAAATGGGCTTTCCTGAAGGATACCACCGTATCTACCGCTCTCACCATGATTGTGTTCTTCCTGCTGGCCGCCTTTGCGGCGGGCTCCGACTATGTATCCACCATTTCCCACGGCATGTCTCCGGTTATCTTTGCCATCATGGCGGGCCTTGAATTTGCGGTGGGCGTGGCGGTGGTGAGCGCCGGCATTAACATGATGCTGGGCGACCTCATTCCTGCTTTCAAGGGCGTTTCAGAAAAGGTTATCCCCAATGCCGTGCCGGCGGTGGACTGCGTGGCTTTCTTCAACTATGCTCCCACGGCGGTGGTGCTGGGCTTCGTATCCTCCTTCATCGGCGGCGTACTGGGCATGCTGATTCTCGGCTTTGCCGGCGGCGTCCTCATCGTTCCGGGTCTTGTGGCCCACTTCTTCTGCGGCGCTGCAGCAGGCATCTTCGGAAATGCCACCGGCGGGCGGAGGGGCGCGGCCCTGGGGGCCTTCACCAACGGCCTCCTCATCACCTTCGCTGCGGCTCTCCTGATTCCTGTGTTTGAAGGGCTGGGCTTCAAGAACACCACCTTCGGCGACTTCGACTTCAACGTGGTAGGCATGGTGCTCTCCATGGCCTACCGCTTCCTGGGTACCGTCGGCATCTACGGCCTCATGGCCCTGGTGCTGGTGGTGCTGGTGGCGCCGAATTTCATAAAGACAAAGAACCGGGTCATCAATCAGGATGAGGATGATTGAGTCATTGGTGGTACTTGACGGTATTCCTGAAAGCAAGAGGGTTCAGGCGCCTTCGGCGCCCGGGTTCTATCGGTCATGTGCTGACGCACTGACCGATGGGTTCCGCCCACAGAGCGGGCTGGTTCAGAGGGGAGTTATAGAGTATCGCGGCAGACAGCAGGCATACTGTATTCCCGAAAGCAAAAAGGAGGGGGCGCCGCTTCGCGGCAGGTTGTATAAAAGGAGTGTGTTCGCTGGCGCTTAAGGGGCAGAAATCCGGCTGTCCGCTAACCGCTGTCCGCTGTCCGCCGGACACAGTCATTCTTCGCCGGAGGCTCAGAATGACTGTGCCCGGCGGGCAATCCCGTAACGCTGACTTCATACTCATCGCCGGAGGCGATACCATCACCCTTTGAACCCGTCAATCGAGTTTCCCCCCCTTTGGTGCCTGCGGCACCACCTTCCCCCCGCAAGCGGGGGGACAATAAAATTGTAGAGAACCCTTTGAGAACCCTTTGAATCGGTCCCACTCCAAATATCCCCTTGACTTACTGTATGCGAAAACGTACAATATAAAAATACTGACAGGCGTGGATGAAGACGTTTCGCATGGGCTGATTCCAAAGAGAGCTTCCGTCTGGTGAAAGGGAGCGTTCAGGATGCGGAAGGATCACTTCGGAGCTTCAGGGAAGAAAAGCCCTGACGGGACATCGTTAACTGTACCAAGTGGCCGGAAGGTCATGAGGGTGGTACCACGGGAAATTGATTCTCGCCCCTTGCGGGCGGGAATTTTTTATTTTGGAAATCTCCGATTTCCATAGGAGGAATAGAAATGGATTACAGCAAGACTTTACATCTGCCGCAGACGGATTTCCCCATGCGCGGCAACCTTCCGAAGAAGGAACCGGGCTTTGTAGAATTCTGGAGGGAACATGACCTGTATCATGCCCGCCTGGAAAAGAGAAGAAAGGACGGCGCGCCCACCTTCGTTCTCCACGACGGACCTCCCTATGCCAACGGCAAGATTCATATCGGCCATGCACTGAACAAGACCCTGAAGGATATCATCGTCCGCTACAAGCACATGGCAGGCTTTGAGTCCAACTATATCCCCGGCTGGGATACCCACGGACTTCCTATCGAATATGCGGTACTGAAGGATTCCGGCGAAGACCGGGCCAACATGACGCCTCTGGAACTCCGCAGAAAGTGCCTGGCCTATGCCAAGAAGTGGATTGAAATCCAGAAGGCCGATTTCATCCGCATGGGCGTTGTCGGCGACTTTGCCCATCCCTATGTCACCTTTGATCCCCATCTGGAAGCGAAGGAACTGGAAGTTTTCGGTGAAATGGCCAACAAGGGCTATATTTACAAAGGCAAGAAGGCTGTGTACTGGTGCCCTCACTGCGAAACCGCGCTGGCTGAAGCGGAAATCGAATACAAGGACAGAAAGTCTCCTTCCATTTATGTGAAATTCCCGGCAGTGGACCTGAAGGGCCTGGCTCCGGAAGGGGTGCCGCAGGAAAAGCTCTTCGCCGTTATCTGGACCACCACCCCCTGGACCATTCCGGCCAATGAAGCCATCTGCGTGAACCCGAAGTTCACCTATGTATGGGTGCACAACAAGGCAGCCGATGAATACTACCTCATGAACAAGGAACTGGCACCGAAGGCGCTGGAAGAATGCAAGGTGGAGGATTATGAATTCGTAGGCCGCGAAATGACCGGCGCTGAATGGGAACTGGCCACCTTCCATCATCCTCTCCTGGACCGGCTGGCTTATGTGCTGGAAGGAAACCATGTCACATTGGATGCCGGCACCGGCTGCGTTCATACCGCTCCGGGACATGGCGTGGACGACTTTGAAGTATGCCAGGATTATAGAAATAAGGGCAAACTGGATCTCCCCATCATCTGCCCGGTGGATGAAAAGGGCCATATGACCGCTGAAGCAGGTCTGGGCCTGGAAGGCAAGACCATCTGGGAAGCAGAGGGACCCGTCATTTCCGCCCTGGCCCATGCAGGCATGCTGCTTGGCAAGAAATCTATCCACCATCAGTACGCACACTGCTGGCGCTGCAAGAACCCCATCATCTACAGAGCCACAGAGCAGTGGTTTGCTTCCATCAACGACTTCCGCGACAAGGCACTGAAGGCAGTGGACGACACCCGTTTCATTCCTTCCTGGGGCCATGACCGCCTGTACAACATGATTCGCGACCGCCAGGACTGGTGCATTTCCCGCCAGCGCTCCTGGGGTGTGCCGATTCCTGCCTTCTACTGCGATGACTGCGGCAAATGGGTCATCACACCGGAAACCATGAAGAAGGTCGAAGAAATCGTAGAAAAAGAAGGCACCGACGCATGGTGGTCCCACAGCGCCGAAGAACTTCTGCCGGAAGGCTTCAAATGCCCCCACTGCGGCGGCACCCATTTCCATAAGGAAAAGGACATCATGGACGTATGGTTCGACTCCGGTTCCACCTGGAACGGTGTCCTCCGCAACCCCCACAAGGAATGGGAAGGCGTGAAATATCCCTGCGACCTCTATCTGGAAGGTTCCGACCAGCACCGCGGCTGGTTCCACTCCTCCCTCCTCTGCTCCGTGGCAGTCAACGGCTATGCTCCCTACAAGGCAGTCCTCACCCACGGCTTCACCATGGATGGCGAAGGCCGCAAGATGAGTAAATCCGTAGGCAACGTGGTGGCTCCCCAGGACGTGATCAACAAATACGGCGCCGATGTGATGCGCCTCTGGATTTCCTCCGTGGACTACCAGGGCGACGTCCGCCTCTCCGACAAAATTATCAAGTCCATGAGCGACGTGTACAGAAAAATCAGAAACACCTTCCGCTACCTCCTGGGCAACCTTTACGACTTTGACCCGAAGAAAGACAGCGTGGCCTATGAAGATATGGAAGAACTGGACCGCTGGGCACTGCTCCGCATGGAACAGGTGAAGGAAACCGTCCTCAAAGCCTATGACGACTACCAGTTCCATGTCATGTACCATGCAGTCCACAACTTCTGCACCGTGGACCTGTCCTCCATTTACCTGGACATCCTGAAGGACCGCCTCTACACCGAAAAGGCAGACGGCAAACTCAGAAGAAGCGCCCAGACCGCCATGTATGAAATCCTCATCACCCTGGTACGCCTGGTGGCTCCGGTACTCTGCTTCACTGCCGAAGAAGTATGGCAGGCCCTTCCGAACAAGGAAGAAAGAGAATGGTCCGTCCATATGTCCGACATGCCTAAGGTGAATGAAAAGTACCTGGACAAGGCACTGGATGAAAAATGGAAGAAACGGCTGGCAGTGAGAAGCGTAGTCACCAAGGCCCTGGAAGAAGCAAGACAGGCCAAGACCATCGGCCATCCCCTGGACGCCGAAGTCACCGTCTACGCCGACGGCGAAGAATTCCAGGTTCTCAAGGACATGGAAAAAGAACTGGCCGACTTCTGCCTCGTCTCCCAGGCAAAAATTGCTGAAGGCACCGAAAACGCACCGGAAGGCGCTTCCTCCAACGAAGAAGGCACCGTGAAGTGCTCCGTAGCCGTATGCACCCTGGAAAAATGCGAACGCTGCTGGAAACGCACACCTGACGTTGACAGCGACCCCGCTCATCCCCACGTATGCGCCCGCTGCGCCCATGTACTGGAAGAAATGGGAGAATAAAAGCATAGGATGACCCTGCAAGGGGCATCAAAAAAGACCGCTGAGAGGCGGTCTTTTTTTGATTGGGAGAGAAAGAGGTCTATTCTGCTTTCTGCCTGTCATTCGAATAGTAAACACTATGGAAAACGCATAATTTTAATAGTATAATACCAATGACGAGACCGTCGCTTTATATGTAACGGCTTTTTCCCCTTTTCATCTATTCTGAGAGGGGGTGGCAGGATGAACGTTTACGAAGCATTATCATTAATGATCGGATTCGGCATTTTGATTGCCACAATCATGTCTAAATAATTAGCACATGAAAAAAGCCTGCCCAAGGCTTGAGGAGGCTTTCTTCAAAATAACATTTATTGAGGGAGCCGTTTCCCGGTCAAGGAATCATATAAACGGCTGTCTCGTTACCATTATTATAACATAGGAAAGCAAGGGAGGCACTGATTCATTCGATAACGATTTAATCAGCGCTTCCCAAGAACAAACAAAGCATCTCAGCGGAAAAGGTGCTTTGTTTTTTGTTTTGCTGAGCGAAGATAGAGTGTTATGACGATGCTTATCGTTGAGCAGGTTCCCTTTGGTGGCTGGCGCCACCACCTTTCCCCCAGCTCTACTGGGGGAAAGGTGGGTACTGGGCAGCTGCGGCAATGGAGATTATGACAGTAACGGTTATAACGGTGTGTGCCGCCGACAGGCGGCACATATACTCATCGCCGAAGGCGATACCACCACCCTTTGAACCCGCCTGCCAAGGGCAGGCAGAACCTTCTGAACCTTTTGAACCCGGGTCTCCAAGGGGCCTTTATCATTCATCATCGCCACAGGGCTCTTCAGAGATACTGTCCAGAAGGATGTACACATTTTCCGTGTCGTACTCTATCTGCTCGGACCAGCGGGTGACAGCGCGGATGAGGTCATGGGTGCGGGCGCATTCCAGGAGGATGAAGGTCACGCTTTCGCGGCTGTAGAAGGCAATGTCTTCGGGGTCATATATTTCAAATTCGCACATCTGGCGGTAGAAGATGTACCGGTACAGGTTGGTGAGGAAGACAGGGGAGATTTCCTTAGTGAGGCGCTTTGCCTCCTGTATCAGTTCTTCCTCATGGTCTTTGATGAAAGCAAGGGATTTCGTCCATTCCTCGTCAATGGGGTTCGTTTCTTCCATCCGATGCAGCAGGCGTTCCACATAGTCCTTTTTGAAATCAGCCGTAAAGGACTGCAGTTTCTTAGGAAGCTTCATGAAGTGGGTACTGATGAGGTCATCGAAATAGATGGGAAAGGAGCCGTCATCCCTTTCAAAAACAATTTCCCCCTCCTCCGCCATGAGCTGCTCCACCGTCTCTTCGCAGGCAAGTCCCGTGCCGGCCAGGGTGTCCTCCCTGGCCAGACGTTCATCGCAGCTGTACACGTAGAAACGGGGGTGGTCCCGGCATATCTGGCAGAGGAACTTTTCCCCCTTTTTCAGAACCAGGCGGCAGAGTCCTTTCTCATTCAGAAAATGGCAGTACCCTTTTTCATTGAGCTTGAAGCATGGATTTCCCTCTTCATCGGTGGACATCCATGCCCTCAGCTCTTCGCCCAGGGGGCCTTTTGTATTTCTATATTTTTTAGCGCTTTCTGCGTCAATGTTAATCACCCATTTCTGGCAGCAGGTGTGGCGGCATTTGTCCGCCTTGCAGGCAAAGTTTCTGAAAAAGGTGGGGGAAATGGTCATGGTGAGACTCCTTGTGTGTGAGAAGTTTCCTGTTCGGCATGGGACAGGGGTGGAGCATACCGGTAGGAAACTGGTGGTGAAAGGTTTCCTATTCGGCATTAGACAGAAGTGCAGCATAGCGACAGGAAACTGGTGATGAAAAGTTTCCTATTCGGCATGGGACAGAAGTGCAGCATAGCGGCATGAAACTGGTGGTGAAAAGTTTCCTATTCGGCATGGGACAGGTGTGGAGCATACCGACAGGAAACTATTAGCGAAAAGTTTCCTGTCCGGCATGTCACAGGTGTGGAGCATAGCGACAGGAAACTGGTGATGAAAAGTTTCCTATTCGGCATGAGACAGAAGTGCAGCATAGCGGCAGGAAACTATTAACGAAAAGTTTCCTGTCCGGCATGGGACAGAAGTTTAGCATACTGATAGGAAACTGTTTGCGAATAGTTTCCTATCCGGCATGGGACAGAGGTGGAGCACACCGATAGGAAACTGTTTGCGAATAGTTTTCTGTCCGGCATGTCGCAGAGGTGGAGCACACCGACAGGAAACTGTTTGCAAAAGGTTTTCTATTCGGCATGGGGCAGGTGTGGAGCATAGCGACAGGAAACTATTAGCGAAAAGTTTCCTATCCGGCATGACACAATGGTGGAACACACCGACAGGAAACTTATTTTCGACAAAAATCCCCCGCCGGTGGGGCAGGGGATTGGGATTTATTTTACTTCCTGGATGATGGGAAGAATCATGGGGCGCCGTTTGGTGCGGTCGTAGAAGTACTTGCCCAGGTTGTCGCGGATCTGGGTTTTGATGGCGTTCCATTCGGTCACGTTGCCTGCTTCGCAGCGGTCCAGCACCGATTCGACGCGTTCTCTGGCTTCTGTGAGGAGGGCTTCGCTGTCTCTTACATAGACGAAGCCTCTGGATACGATGTCCGGGCCTGCCAGGACCTGGTTGCTGCCTTTTTCCAAGGCGATGACTACGATGACCACGCCGTCCTGTGCCAGCTGCTGGCGGTCGCGGATGACGATGTTTCCGACATCCCCTACGCCCAGGCCGTCAACGAAGACCGGGCCTGCCTGTACTTTGCCGTTGATTTTGGCGCTGCGGTTGGTGAATTCGAAGATGGAACCGTTTTCGCCAATCAGGATATTCTGTTTCTTCACGCCCAGGCTTTCGGCCAGTTCTGCATGGCTGCAGAGCATGCGGTATTCGCCGTGGACGGGGATGAAGAACTTCGGGTGTACCAGGGAGAGCATGGTTTTCAGGTCTTCCTGGGAACCGTGGCCGGATACGTGGACCCGGGTGGTGGCGCTGGTCACCACATGGGCGCCCAGTTTCATGAGGCTGTCGATGGTGCGGCCTACGCTTGTTTCGTTGCCCGGAATGGGGGAGGCGGAAATGATGACAGTGTCTCCGGCATGAATGGTCACCTGACGGTGGCTGCCGTCGGCCATGCGGGAGAGGCCGGCCATGGGTTCGCCCTGGCTGCCGGTGGTGAGAATGCAGAGGCGGTCATCCCGGTACCGGTTGATTTCCTCCGGTTCGATGAAGGTGCCTTCCGGTGCCGTAAGATATCCCATTTCCAAAGCGATGTTTACCACATTCACCATGGAGCGGCCGAAGACGCAGACCTTGCGCTTGTAATGGACGGCGGCGTCCACGGCCATCTGGATACGGGATACGTTGGATGCGAAGGTGGCCAGGATGATGCGGCCCTTTGCTTCGCCGTAGGCTTCCATGAGGGAGCGGGTGACCACCGCTTCCGACGGCGTATAGCCGGGGTTCTGGGCATTGGTGGAGTCGGCGCAGAGCACCAGCACGCCCCGATGACCCAATTCAGCCAGCTTGTACATATCGGTCTGTTCGCCGTCCACCGGGGAATGGTCGAATTTGAAATCGCCGGTGTGGACGATGGTGCCGATGGGGGTACGCAGATAAATACCGCAGGAATCAGGAATGGAATGGCAGACATGGAAGAATCCGAATTTAAATGAACCGGCTTTGAATTCATCTCCTGATTTGACTACGTGTAAATCATAATTGGAAATATGGGCTTCCTTGAGCTTGCCTTCGATGAGGCCGCAGGTCAGGCGGGTTGCGTAGACCGGTGCGGACACATCACGCAGGAGATAGGAAAGGGAGCCAATGTGATCTTCGTGACCATGGGTAATCAGAATGGCTTTGATCTTATCCCTGTTCTCGATTAAATAACTGAAATCGGGGATGACAATATCAATCCCCAGCATATCTTCTTCCGGAAAGGCCATGCCTGCATCAATTACGATAATTTCGTCGCCGTAACGGAAAACAGTCATGTTCTTCCCGATTTCCCCCAGGCCTCCCAGGGGAATAATTTGTAATCTAGCCTTTGCCAAGAGTAAAATCCTCCTATTCAATTGTTGAGCTGCTTATGTCCGTGGAAATAAGCATAAAAATGGTTATATAAAATAAAAAAGCCGTTCCATAGTCGCTTCTCATATTATAACACAAGGGGGAAGGGGCGGTGAGAAATATTTTTATGGGGATTTTGCGTCATTGGCGGCGGCAGGCTGTATTCTCGAAAGTAAGAGGGTTCAGGCGCCTTCGGCGCCCGGGTTCTATCGGTCATGTGCTGTGCACTGACCGATGGGTTCGGCCCGGGAACGGCTGCGCCTTCCGGGCTGGTTCAGA
>OGLM01002000.1_pt1 | contig 19597 bp, 18 predicted proteins | sample 1572531 | NCBI WGS metagenome assembly OGLM01 (sample SAMEA2581909, study PRJEB24529) | metagenome | biome: Human gut stool | place: China | collected 2011 | reverse complement strand
ATGAAAAGGCAAAAGCTTCTGTTGAAGAATCATTAAAGAAAATGCAATTAGATTATTTTGATTTAGTTTTATTACACCAACCATTTAAAGATTATCATGGAGCTTATCGTGCTTTAATTGATTTATATAAAGAAGGAAGAATTAAAGCTATTGGTGTATCTAACTTCGACCAAGACCAATTAGATATTATCATCGATAACGCGCGTATTCAACCAATGGTCAACCAAATTAAAACAATAATAGAAAGTACAGAAAAAAGACAAGGTATATCTCTTAGAAATAAAGATTATTTTAAAAGAATAATGAATTCTTTTAAAGATGATGCATATATGTATTTTGCAAGTGTAAATGTAGACAAATTTATGTCATTTTTAGAATCCAAAATAAAAAAAGAAAAAGATTGATTGTTTAATAGTATCATATTGATTGTATTACTATTATATAATAACTTTTAATAGCAAGAAAAACATGAAATTATCTATTATTCTACGGTTCTGTTTATGGTTTATGGGAATTAGTATGGCGTTTCCGTCTCTCTCTCAAACTATGTTAGTAACTAATGGGAATACAAGTTCTAGGATCATTTTGAAAGAGAATAATCAAATATCGTGGACAGCTGCAAATTTGTTACAAACATTTATTCAAAAAGTAACCAGTTGTAAGCTGCCTGTTGTTATAAGTCAAACTCCTCGAAAAGGAGATATTCTCATTGGTGGTCAATCTCCAGCGGAAGTAACAGAGGATGGATTCTCTATTTCTACTCAAGATGGTATTCTAAAAATATCTGGTAAAGAAAACGGTGTTGTATATGGGGTTGTTACTTTATTAGAGCAATATTTGGGTATCGATTATTGGGGAGAGAATGAATATTCTCTTACCCCTTCAAGATCATCGTTGTGGGCAAGAATATTTGCTGTAACATATACCTTACAATCAAGTGCATGTGCAAATTCAATTCCTTCTTTCATCTCTTCAAGAGTGAAATTTTTTGCTTTTGCACGAAGTCCAAATGCCTCTCCACCGATATATACGGCATCAGCACCATATATTACAGCAATCTTTAATACTTCAAGACTGCTTGCTGGTATTAAAAGTTCAAGTTCCCTGCCATTATAATAATGTCCTGCCATATTATTTTCCTCCATTTATTTTTTAACGCTCAATGTAATTCCGTCTCCAATTGGTACAATTGAAGTTATAAGATTATCATTATGTGTAAGCTCATATACATACTCTCTAATTCTTGTATGTATTGTCCTGTCCCTCCTTGTGACAACATATCTGGACTCTACAAGCTCACCCTCCTGAAGTATATTATCTGTTATAAGAAGTCCGCCCTTAGGCATAAGCCTTAATATTTCAGGCAGATAATTAATATACTGTCCCTTGGCGGCATCCATAAATATAAAATCATATGGACCTTCCAGCTCTTTTAAGACTTCCATAGCATCGCCCTCTATAAGCCTTATACAATCCTCTTTTCCTGCCCTCTTGAAATTATTGCGGGCTATAGGTATTCTTTTATCATAATTCTCTATTGTATCAATTATACAACCCTCAGGCATATTCTCACTCATAAGAATAGATGAGTAACCTACTGCCGTTCCTACTTCAAGAATCGACTGTGGCTGCTTTAATCCAAGCAGCACCTTTAGCAGATTGCCCATCTCTTTTCTAATAATCGGGACATCGTCCTCAATTGCTTCCTTTTCGATTGTATTACAGATTGGTGAATTACCTCTATCAAGAGAATTAATATAAGCTACTATTCTTTCGTTGACAATCACCTTAGTAAACCTCTCATTAATATTTATTCACTATCACCAGTATCAGTTGTGCTGATGCCAGCTAATATCTTCATCATATCTGTTGGCTTCATACCTGTATTAAGACTGTATGTTCCCGCCTTAAACTTATCTTTATAATCAGATAACTTTACCTGAAAATAAAATATTTTCTCATCACTAATAAGACCTTTTTCATATAACTGGCTGGCTAACCTCTTAGCTGTTACACCATCAGCTATTGTCACTTCAACCACTTTGGCATTATCAACTGTGTCCACCGACTTCTCATTAAATATATTGTTACCAAATGTATAGGCTTTTGTTCCAAACATAACAACCACTACTACAGCAATTGCAATAAACAATGCATTAAGTGACAATGAAACAACCATTCTTATAGATTTATTATTCATAATCAAATATCCATTCCCGTCCGACTAAATATAGTTATGATGATTAATTATTCAAGAAATCAACATCGAATTCAATTGTCTCAACTACAGTTCTGCATATATCCTGAACCATACGGCACAGACAGACCTCAGACAGCAGATATCTATTGACCATATCCTGTCTTCTCATATCTGCATATCTGTTATTAAGATCCTCCTGTGCGGCAAATATATCATCAACCTTACCACTATTCTGTATATCAAAATTCTGTCTTCTGAACTCATCAATACTTCTCTTTAAATTAGGGTCTTTATCTATAATAGCCTCTAGTCTTTTATATTCAATATATTCAGGGCTTTCTTTTATAGCTTTGCTTAGTTCAAGCTTTAACTGCTCAATTCTCTGCATTAATATCTCCCATTATAACTGATTACATCTGAGCTTCCATAATAATTGGAAGAATAACTGGATTTCTCTTCATCTTCTTCCACAAATATTCGCTGAGATCATCTTTGATAATGTTCTTAATCTTACTCCAATCAGTGATATTCTTATCAAGACATCTAAGAACAGAATCTGTAACTATAGCTCTTGCCTCATCAAGCAGTTCTTCTGCCTCTCTTACATATACAAAGCCTCGAGTTACAATATCCGGTCCTGCAACAAGCTGTCCTGTATACTTCTCAAGTGTGAGAACAACAATTATAATACCATTCTCTGCAAGATTCTGTCTGTCTCTTAATACAATATTACCTACATCACCAACTCCAAGTCCATCGACAAGAATAGCTCCTGTGTGAACTTTTCCAACGATTGCAGCCTTCTCATCACTAAGTTCAATAACATCACCTGATTTGGCTATAATAACATCTTCCTTATCATATCCAAGTGACATTGCAACTTCCTTCTGTGCTATAAGGTGTCTGTATTCACCATGTACTGGTATAGCATACTTTGGCTTAAGAAGTGAATATACAAGCTTTATCTCTTCCTGACATGCATGTCCTGATACATGTGTATCCTGGAATATAACCTTAGCTCCCTTCATACCAAGTTCATTAATAACCTTGGCTACTGACTTCTCATTACCAGGTATAGGAGTTGATGAGAACACAACGCAGTCACCAGGCTGGATAGATACCTTTCTGTGAAGGTTAGCTGCCATTCTTGAAAGAGCTGCCATAGACTCACCCTGACTTCCTGTTGTGATAAGCACAATCTGCTCAGGTGTGTAATTCTTCATCTCGTCTGTCTCAATAAGAGTTCCGTCCGGAATCTTAAGGTAATCAAGGTCCTCTGCAACCTCAATAATATTAACCATGCTTCGTCCTTCAACACAGACTTTTCTTCCATACTTAACCGCTGAATTGATAATCTGCTGCACTCTGTCAACATTAGATGCAAATGTAGCTATGATTATTCTGCTGTTCTTATTATCATTGAATATCTTTTCAAATGTAGCACCAACAGTTCTCTCTGACATAGTAAAACCAGGTCTTAAAGCATTAGTACTGTCACACATAAGTGCAAGTACGCCCTTCTTTCCAAGTTCACCTAATCTCTGTAAATCAATAGGATCACCATATACAGGTGTATAATCAACCTTAAAATCTCCTGTGTGTACAATAATTCCAGCTGGAGAATATATTGCAAGTGCCGCTGCATCTGCAATACTGTGGTTAGTTCTTATGAACTCAACCCTGAAATCACCAAGGGTTACAGACTGTCCATATTTAACAACCTTTCTCTTAACAGCCTTTAACATATTATGTTCCTTAAGCTTTGACTCTATAAGTCCCATAGTAAGCTTTGTTGCATATATAGGGACATTAACGTCCTTAAGCACATAAGGAATTGCACCAATGTGATCCTCATGTCCGTGAGTTATAACAAATCCCTTAACCTTATCAAGATTCTCCTTAAGGTAAGTAACATCCGGTATAACCAGATCAATACCAAGCATATCTTCCTCTGGGAAAGATAAACCACAATCTACAACAACAATACTGTCATCATATTCAATGGCAGTAATGTTCATTCCTATCTGCTCAAGACCTCCCAAAGGTATAATCCTGACAGACGCATTCTCTGCTTTTTTCATAAACACCTCATAATAAAAATAAAATATAAAATATGAATAAGGCTCACACCTTATTTAAGTTCGACATCATCATCCATTAATTCAGAAAACACCTTGCCTACCGCTTCGAGTTCACTGTCTTCTTCTACAAACTCATAAACAGCTTCTTCACTTGCTGCATCAGATGTATCCTTAAGAATATAAGCTTCTGCTTCCTCATCATCAGCTGACTCTGATACAAGCAGATAATTAATTCCATTAATTCTAGTTTCTTCAATCACATAAAATTGTGTCTTCTCACCGTTCTCGTCAATAAACTCAAGACTTTCCATGAAAAACAAATCCTCCAAAATTCTACTTCTTCTGCTTAGATTCCATATATCCACGCAAAATAAAAACAGCGGCGATCTGATCAATAACCGTCTTGCGGTTCTCACGCTTTACCCCGCATTCCTCAAGGACTTCATCTGCTTCAACTGTAGTAAGTCTCTCATCCCACAGTGTAACAGGCAATCCTGTACGTCTCTCCAGTGCTGCTGCAAATTCTTCACAAGCTTTCGCTCTTTCCCCAATAGTATCGTCCATGTTCTTAGGATAACCAACCACGATTTCAGTTACATCATACTCAGATATAATCTGCTCTATCCTGGCATAAGTTCTTCGTAACTTGTTATTATCTTTTCTTGTTATCGTCTCGAAAGGCTGTGCAGTTATCCCAAGCGGATCGCTCAAGGCAACTCCAACAGTCTTCGTTCCGACATCTAAGCCTATAATTCTCATATTATAAGCCTTTACCTTCAATGAAATATCTTACAACCTCTTCAACAAGCTCGTCTCTTTCAGCCTTCATAATAAGGCTTCTTGCATTGTTATGGCTTGTAATATATGTTGGGTCACCAGACATAATATAACCTACTATCTGGTTAACCGGATTGTACCCCTTCTCTTTAAGTGCAAGATATACCTGCTCAAGTATTCCTTCTACTGAAATTGTCTTCTCTGGCTGAGTTTTAAAAAATTGAGTGTTGTTATCTACCATATCTACCACGCCCTTTCGTATATTGTTTATAATATAATAAATATGCGAATTATACAAGTGCCTGACATAAAAAAGATTGTAAAAAAAACGTAAAACTGCCCGGACGGCATGAATTTGTCCGGGCAGTTCTGTTATTATATAATATGATTAATGCATTAATTAAGGTATCCGCCATCCGAATCCGGCATCATCCCCATTGTAATATTGAGATTGCCATTCCTTACTCTTAACTCATCTATGAACTGCTTCTGCTCGCTCTCGTCTTTCATCCTGCATTCATAGGTGAGTTCAAACATTGTACCCATATTAGTTGTCTTTACTTTTCTAAGTACATTTTCACTAAGATACTTATCAAATATATCATCAAATACTGCCATATAGTTAAGATTCTCTGGAATTGTGATTCTTAACTGTTTTCTATGTGCATCTCTTGTTCCAAATCCTGTTACCGATAACACTACAAATACAAGAAGAATAACTGCTGCCACTATTGCTGGTAAAAGAGCAAGACCTATTATAAAGCTTTTATTATATCCATCCTTCTTTGATACAAGTGTATACACAAAAGCAATCACTAAACCAATAACAACTGCTACTAATATTCCTAACATTGACTGGCTAATGCTGATTGTATTCTCTGATGTTGATGTAAAGATTGATTCAAACATATATTTTCTCCTTTATACATTAAGCTTGTGTAATTCGTAAGGACATACTGCTTATATTCAGTACCATACTTGGAAAACGATACCGGGTAAACATTAAGTCCTGATATTATCTTAGTAAACCACAGCGGAACAGCGCCGCTTATCTTAACTTCCATTAAATACTTACCATCCGGCAAAAGCTTCTTTCCATAGCTTCCATGCTCAAGTCTTATATCTTCCCTTCTGGTCGTAATATTTTTATCAATGTAGTTTTGTGAACCTGAAGTATCTGGTAATTAACAGAACCCCCACATTACTATGACTGATTATCCACATTTCAACTTAAAAACCTACACAAACATTACTTTGTTGCAGAATAGTAGGTTTCCAAAAGCATCCGATAACATCCCTATATATTCTAAAACCTACTAACAGCTTCTAAATGTATAATTTAGTAGGTCTTCTATGCTTGTTAGATGTACCTAATCACCTGTTTTTCTTTCTCATAACGTCAAAAAAGCCCACTAAATCACGCCTAATAAATGATTTAGTGGGTCTTTCACAATTTCTCATGTTACAAGTTCTAAAAATAAACCTACTAAATCCCGTTTCTCATTATATCTAGTAGGTTTTGGCATATTTTCAAGCAGCTATTGCAGTTAAATATGCTTTTATCCCCGCCAGCAGATGCCACATTCAGGCATAATCCCCCAACATATATGCAACAACCAGCCTATACAGCAGCCTAACGTCTATACAGCAGCCCAGCATATATACAACCCTTGGCTAGTCAAAAAAGGATGCCACATTAGCGGCATCCTTAAAAAAACTACTTCATATGTACATCAAGCTGGTTGAACGGAATCTCAATTCCATTCTCATCAAATATATTCTTATATCTTTCAAGCAGGTTAAATCTTACATTCCAGTAGTCTGCTGTATTAACCCAGGCTCTTGTCTCAAGTGTTACACAGCTTTCATCAAGGCTCTTGACAACAACCAGAATATCCTTATCCTTAAGTATTCCCTTCTCGCTGTTAATAACCTGTTCAAGAAGCTTCTTGGCTTTAGGAATATCTGATGAATAGCCAATTCCTATCTGGATATCAATTCTTCTTGTATTCTCTGCGCCTACGTTAACAATGCTTGAATTAGAAAGTGAACCGTTCGGAAGCATTACTACTTTATTATCAATAGTAACAAGCCTTGTGTAAAGAATCTCTATAGACTTTACAGTTCCCTCATTAGTTCCGACTATAATATAATCACCAACCTTAAAAGGCTTGAATATAAGAATAAGAATTCCTCCTGCAAAGTTCGAAAGGCTTCCCTGCAGGGACATACCAATCGCAAGTGCTGCAGAGCCAAAAAGCGTAAGCAGTGATGTCGTCTGGAATCCCAGCTTGTCCACAACTATCATGATAAGTATTGCATACATTACAAACTTAAGCACTGATACCACAAAATTAACAACACCTTTGTCAAGCGTACTTCTGTCCAGCATCTTCTTTACAAGCTTATCAAGCACCCTGATTATCTTCTTGCCAATAAACCATATTAAGACAGCAATAACAATTTTACCAATAAGTGAAACCGACCAGTTTCCTAAATCATTGAGAAGCTGCTTAACATGGGCAATAGAAAAGAATCTGGTTATCTCATCCGTTTCCTGCTGGATTGTTGTGGCTGCATCTGCCACAAGTCCTATGAATCCCATAGCTGATCCCCCTTTGTATTATTTCATCTTCTTTTTAAGCTGTTCTAACTTCTTCTTAGTCTCTATATCAATTTCTTCACTTGCACGGGCTGCTTCTTCAGCCTTTCTTACAGCTTCTTCCTTAGCCTGAAGTGCTTCCATGCAGGCTTTCTCTGCCTGTTTTCTTGCTTCAACCGCCCGCTTTGCTTCCTCTGCTGCAGCAAGTTCAAGCATTTCAGCCTCTGCTGCTTTTTTCATTGCTTCCTTCTTTGCAATTGCAGCCCTCTTTAATACAGCAATCTCCTCAAGTTCAAGCTGTGTATACGGCTCACTGTTATATATAACGAATGAAAGTCCGGGAAGTGTAATATCAATATATTCCATATCATCACCATCATTATCTGACTTGATAATCTGTCCATTAACCTTTTCGTCTCCACCGAATTTCTTCCACTCACTGTTGAATACTTCCTTATATTTTCCACGCACATCAACGTGAAGTCTGTAGTTTTCCCTCTTAACAGGAGTAAAATTCACAGCAATCACCAGCTTATTACCCTTGCTGTCAGCTCTCTGCATTGCAATAACAGTCTCTTCAGGATTAGAATTCTCGAGCCACATAAATCCATCAGGGTTATTGTCAAGCTCATATAGAGCCGCATTTTTCGCATAGAACTTATTAAGCTCCGACATGAATTTCTCAAGTCCTGCATCCTGTCCTGCTGCAAACATCTTGCTTCCCGGATGTGCATACATGAATCCAAGTGCAGCCTTGATATCTGACAAATGTGCCTTCTCATCACTGCCTGACACCATATCCACAAATGCTTTCTCCCTGAAATCATCATGATTGAGCGAGAGCATGAAATCCTCTCCGTAATTATAGAGCATTCCATATGTCAGCTTGTCATACTCACCTTTTCTGAACAGCGGGTCAGTTCCCATGAATTCAAGAAAATCCTTAGTCCAGCAGTTATTCTGCTTATAAGTAAACATAAGAGGGTCATCATTATCTGCCGCAGTAACTCCAAACCAGCCGCTTGATTCTTCTGCTATTGTAAAACAGCCATCGCCACGTTTAGCAATATATTTGTTCATAGTCTTAAGAAATTCGATTGCGTCAAGATTCTCATTGCCGCCATACATGTTAGGTGTCCATGTACCCGGCTGCTTACCGTAATCGAGGTAAAGCATTGAAGCAACACCGTCAATTCTGATACCGTCAATATGGTAATCATTAAGCCACATTAATACGCTTGATAAAAGAAAACTTCTTACAGCACCTTTCTTATAGTCAAATGTGACAACATCCCACTCAGGATGCTTCTCTAGTGATGGCTTAAGATATCCGTAAGCATCTGCCCCGTCAAAATCATACAATCCCTTAACTTCTGTACCAAAGTAAGCACCATTCCAGTCAATTATTACGCCAATTCCAGCGTTATGGCAGTCATCAACCAGCTTTTTAAATGCATCACTGCCGCCTATTCGGTGTGTTACCGTAAAATATCCCAATGTCGAATATCCATTCATCTCCTCATTAAGATACTCTGCAACCGGAAGGAAACATACATGTGTATATCCCTCCTGCTTTACAAAATCCACAAGCTCATCTGCACTTTTTTCTTTCAGCCAGTCAGTAAGTGACACCTCATATACTGTTACAGGCTTCTTCTTTCCTGCTTCTTTCTTTCTCTTTATCATCCATAGCCCATCGTTCCATGCATATGCATCAGGCATGTTCTCATCACTTACCACTGATGCAGTAATTGGAACTGATGATATCTGTCTTGATACGGGGTCTAACTTTCTTGTAGTTCCCTTACCCTGTCTCTTAATTTCATACATATATCCGCATCCGACTGCCAGTCCCGGAATAAACAGTTCAAATACTCCTGTATCCTCAATTCTTTCCATTAAGTGGACTCTGCCGTCGTATTTGTTAAACTCTCCTACGACACTTACGCTGAGTGCCTTAGGTGCCCATACATTAAAAAGCACTCCCTTCACGCCATTGACAGTTCTTTCATGAGCGCCGAATATATGTGCTGCATTTTTCTCTTCTCCTGCAAGAAATGCTTTGTAATCTTCCGGTTTCGTAACATTTGCAAATGCATATGGGTCCGTATATTCTGTGACCTCTCCATTAACCTTCTCCACTGAATAAGTGTATGAAAGCTTTTTCTTAGATGAAACAAGTGCTGCAAAGAATCCGGATTCATCAACCTTTTCCATATTAACAGCAGTTTTTCTGCCATCTATATGCAGCTTAACTGCCACTGCATCAGGACGCATTATCTGTATAAGCAGTCCCTTACCGGTAACATGTGCCCCAAGCAACTCCTTTGGCTTGTCACACTCTGCATATACAATCCCCTCTATCTCCGGCCAGTTCATCAGACCGTATAAGTTTTTATTCATACATTACCCCCATCCACTGTTTAAAGCATTCCGTCCATGATGACACCTGTGGTTCATAATGTCCCATATTCTTAGTCGCAGTCTCTCGTGTGCCAAGTCCAAGACCATGTGTACCTTTAGCATATACATGATAATCAAACGGAATCTCCTGTTTTCTTAACGCTTCTACCATAAGTAATGAATTTTCAAGCGGAACTGTCTTATCTTCACATGTATGCCATATGAATGCTGGTGGTGTGTCCTTATCCACTCTCTTTTCTATAGACACTTCATCTATAAACTCATCATATTTTTCCCCAAGACTTCTCTCAAATGATGCCCTGTGTGCATCAATTCCTGATGTAATTACAGGATAACCTAACAGCATGCCATCAGGCTTAACATACTCATGACTGCAGTGAAGTACATTTTCCAGAAGATAATCAAGTCTTTTTGAATTCCATCCTGTTCCAAGAAGTCCGGCAACATGACCTCCTGCTGAAAACCCTGCGATAATGATTTTGTCAGGATCAACATCCCATTCTGCTGCATTATCTCTTACATACTTCATTGTATAGGCTGCCTCAAAAAGCTGTGCAGGATACGTAACAGGTGCAAGACTGTATCTTAATACAACAGCATTATACCCCATATCAAGCATCTTAATAGCTATAGCTTCTCCTTCTCTTGGAGAATGATGATTATATCCGCCACCCGGACAGATAACAATAAGAGGTCTCTTAAACGGATCCTGATCATTAGGAAATACATCTTTGATGTAAGTAGTAATTGTTGCATTTCCCTGTTGTTCTATTCCAAACTCCTGATATGGTAAATCTATATTAATAGTATTATGTAACATAATGTTCTCCTTCTAGCTGAATAATTCTGTATATTATGTCTGTAGTGTAGTGGTGGTGATGTGCGTATATTTTCGTGTGTGGTCGATTTATGACGAGCTGTGTGGGAGTTAATGCCGTTAGATGCATAAGCGCTGTGAATGAAAGCTCGTTCAAGCGAAGCGCGTTTGCTTTCGTTCACAGTAAAAAACTTTGCAGATAACGGCATTTACTCCCACTAAGCGCAGGAATCATGAGACCATGCACGAAAATATACACACATCACCCTTCAGCACATCTACACCGAAAATACATAAAATCCACTTAGAATCTATGTATGAATAATCCGCTTCTTAATTTAGGCTCAAACCATGTTGACTTTGGCGGCATTAATAGTCCTGCGTCCGCTACTGCAAAAAGTTCTCCAATAGAAGTTGCATACATTGAAAAAGCAAGAACGCAATCCTCATCACATCTTCTCTCAAGCTCGCCTAAACCGCGGATTCCGCCTACGAAGTCTATTCTCTTATCTGTCTTAGGGTCGTAGATTCCTAAGAGTGGCTCTAAGACGTTGTTCTGGAGTACTGCTACATCTAAGCCGTCTACCGGGTCGCTGCTTAAGATTTCTTCTTTGGCTGTGAGTGTGTACCATTTTTTGCCAAGATACATTCCGAATTCACCTTTCTTAGAAGGTGCAACCTGTGTACTGCTCTCGCTTACAGTGAATTTATCTTTAATCTTTGCCATGAACTCTTCTTCTGTTAATCCATTTAAGTCTTTAACTACTCTGTTGTATGGCATAATCATAAGTTCTTCGTCTGGAAATAATACTGACAGAAAATAATTGAACTCTTCATTGCCTGTATATCCCGGATTAACTTCTCTTCTGCGTAAGCCTACCTTTACAGCGGAAGCTGCCCTGTGGTGTCCGTCCGCAATATATATCTGGTTAATTCCTGCAAATGCGTTCTCTATTGTCTCTACAGATTCTTTACTGCTTATTTTCCAGACCTGATGTCTTATTCCATCAACCGCTGTAAAACTGTATACAGGCTTTTCCTGCTTAGCTTTGGCAACCTCTGCACTTATTACTGCATTAGCTCTGTATGCCAAGAATATAGGACCAGTCTGGGCACTGCATGTATCAACATGGTTAATTCTGTCTAATTCCTTATCAGCTCTTGTGTTCTCATGCTTCTTAATAACATTGTTAAGATAATCATCAATAGAAGCACATGCTACAATTCCTGTCTGTGTCCTTCCATCCATTGTAAGCTCATACACATAATATGCCTTGTCCTTATCTGTTATAAATGTTCCATCATCTATAGCTTCCATAAGCATATCATGGGCTTTCTTATATACCTGCTCACTATACATATCAACTGATTCATCAAACTGGGTCTCTGCCCTGTCAATCTTAAGAAATGATAATGGTTCTCTTTCCACCTCTGCTCTTGCTTCCTTTGAATCATACACATCATAAGGAAGAGCTGCTACTCTGTCTGCCACTTTCTCAGCCGGTCTGACACATTCAAATGGTCTTATTACTGCCATACTAACCTCCATCCGCACTATTTAACTTAAGTACTATACTTTCATATATTAGATATATTTTAACATTCAGACAACCTTAATACAAGAAAGACCAGCCAAATGTTACAACAAATGGCTGGTCTTTGATATTATTATCATTATATATGATTACTTAATAACTCTTACCTTGATAACACCTTCAATTGCTGAAAGCTCTTCAACTACTGCCTCTGGTGCAGATGCTTCAATATCTAAGAGAGAATATGCATAATCACCTCTTGACTGGTTAGCCATAGATGATATATTGATGCCTGCAGCACCAAGAACTGTTGTTATCTTACTGATAACCGCTGGAACATTCTTGTGGCATACAGTAATTCTTCCTTTAGTTGCACATACTCCGCAATCACAGTTAGGGTAATTAACTGAATTGACAATATTACCGTTCTCAATAAAGTTTCTAAGTTCATTAACTGCCATAATAGCACAGTTATCTTCAGCTTCTGCTGTTGAAGCTCCAAGATGAGGAAGAACAATTGCTCCTTCCATCTTAGCTGTTGTTGGGTTAGGGAAATCTGAAACATAAGTCTTAACTCTTCCAGACTTAAGTGCCTCACCAATAGCAGCTTCATCAACAAGTACATCTCTTGCACAGTTGATAATTACTGTTCCATCCTGCATAAGGTCAAATGCTTCCTTATTAATCATTCCCTTAGTGCTGTCAAGTGCAGGAACATGAACTGTAATATAGTTACATTCCTTATAGATATCCTTAACATCAGATATGTACTTAACTTCACTTGAAAGATTCCATGCAGCCTTAACTGAAACATATGGGTCATATCCGTATACTTCCATTCCAAGTGCTATAGCTGCATTGGCAACTAACTGTCCAATTGCTCCAAGACCGATAACACCAAGCTTCTTGCCCTTGATTTCCTGTCCTGCAAATGCTTTCTTAGCCTTCTCAGTTGCCTTGGCAATATCAGGGTCTTCTGCATTATCTGCAACCCACTTGTTACCACCGATTAAATCTCTTGATGCTAAAAGCATAGCTGCAATAACCTGTTCCTTAACTGCGTTAGCATTAGCTCCTGGTGTGTTGAATACAACAATACCTTCCTCTGCACATTTGTCAAGAGGAATATTATTAACGCCAGCTCCTGCTCTTGCAATTGCAAGAAGATTATCACTAAGCTCCATATCATGCATCTTGGCACTTCTTACAAGTACAGCCTGTGCATCTTCAAATGAGCTTTCTGTATTATACTCATCAGAAAAAAGCTTCAAACCACATGCCGCTATATTATTAAGACAATTAACATTAATCATTATGCATTCTCCTTCTCGAACTTCTTCATGAATTCAACAAGCTTCTCTACACCTTCGATTGGCATAGCATTGTAGATAGATGCTCTCATACCGCCAACTGTTCTGTGTCCCTTAAGGTTAACAAATCCTGCAGCTGTAGCTTCCTTAATGAACTTAGCTTCCATAGCATCCTTAGCTTCTTTATCTTCACTGTTGCATACAAAAGGTACATTCATAAGTGAACGGTCTTCCTTAACAACTGTTCCCATGAATAACTTGCTCTCATCAAGGAAATCATAAAGAATCTTAGCCTTCTTCTCATTGTGTTCCTTCATTGCTGAAAGTCCACCCATTTTCTTAATCCACTTGAACACCTTGCCACAGATATAGATATTGTAGCATGGTGGTGTATTATAAAGAGAATCTGCATCTGCCTGTGTCTTCCACTTAAGCATTGTAGGAGTTCCTGGAAGAACGTCATCTGTTATAAGGTCTTCTCTGATAATAGCAATTACAACGCCTGCTGGTCCGATGTTCTTCTGAACACCGCCGTATACAACGCCGTACTTAGTTACATCCATAGGTTCTGATAAGAAGCATGATGAAACATCTGATACAAGAATATGACCCTTAGTGTTAGGTAATGTCTTATACTTTGTTCCGTAAATTGTGTTGTTCTCACAGATATATACATAGTCAAGATCCTCTGGAATATCAAGATCTGAGCAGTCTGGAATATATGAAAATGTCTTGTCTGCTGATGAAGCAAGCTCAACAGCCTCTCCATATATCTTAGCTTCTGCAAATGCTTTCTTAGCCCACTGTCCTGTAAGGATATAACCTGCTTTCTTATTCTTCATAAGGTTCATAGGCACTTCAGCGAAGAACTGCGATGCACCACCCTGTAAAAATAACACCTTATAGTTATCTGGGATGTTAAGAAGGTCTCTTAAATCCTTCTCTGCCTCTTTGATGATGTTGTCATAAACCTTGGATCTGTGGCTCATTTCCATTACCGACTGACCGCTTCCCTGGTAATCTAACATTTCATCTGCTGCTTCTTTGAGTACTTCCTCTGGTAAAACAGCTGGACCAGCGCTAAAGTTATAAACTCTACTCACCTTTTCTTCCTCCTAAAATATAAAATATTAAGAACTATTTTAGTCCTTTATCACATTAAAGTCAATATATGAATTATTTCTTGTTATTAAGGTCTTCTCTGTCGAATGCCTCTGAGATTGCAGCCCCCGGTGAAACCATAGGGAATACCTTATCTTCTCTGTCAATATGACAGTCAATAACACATGGAATATTGAGTTCGATTGCTTCTTTAAATGCTTTCTCAAACTCCTCTATTGTATCAACGCTGTAAGCCTTGGCTCCCAGTCCTTCTGAAACCTTAACAAAATCCACCTGATCATCAAGAACTGTAGCTGAATATCTCTTGCCATAGAAAAGATCCTGCCACTGTCTAACCATACCAAGTACATGGTTATTAAATATAACTTCAATAATAGGAATGTTATATCTGGTTGCTGTTGCAACTTCATTCATATTCATACGGAAGCAGCCATCACCTGCAATATTAACAACTGTCTTATCCTTACGTCCAACCTTGGCACCTATACATGCACCAAGACCATATCCCATAGTTCCAAGTCCGCCTGATGTAAGAAGTGTTCTTGGCTCTTTGAACTTATAATGCTGTGCAGCCCACATCTGATGCTGTCCAACATCTGTTGTAATAATTGCATCACCATTTGTAATCTCGTATATCTTCTCCATGATAAGAGGTCCGTTAAGAATATCTCTGTTATATCTCATAGGATAATCAAGCTTATAAGACTTGATGTGTTCCATCCAGTCTGAGTGATCCTGATTATCTAACTTATCATTGATTCTCTTAAGAATCTCTTTAGCATCTCCTAGTACATGTGCATCTGTCCTGACATTCTTGTTAATCTCAGCTGCATCAACATCAAACTGCAGAATCTTTGCATTCTTAGCAAATTTCTTAGTATTTCCAGTAACACGGTCTGAGAATCTTGCACCAACCACGATAAGAAGATCACACTCTGAAACTCCGTAGTTAGATGTCTTAGTACCATGCATACCAAGCATTCCTGTGTATCTTTCATTAGATCCGTCAAATGCACCCTTACCCATAAGTGAGTCACATACCGGTGCATCAACCTTCTCAACAAACTCCTTAAGTTCATCAGATGCCTCTGATATAACAGCTCCTCCACCAACGAATACATATGGCTTCTTAGCTTTCTTAATAAGTGTCACAGCCTTATCAATATCTTCTTCCTTAATGCTTGCTGTAATTCTGTCTACAGGCTTTGGAACTCTTGGTGTGTACTCACACTCTGCTGCTGTTACATCCTTAGTAACATCAACTAATACCGGACCCGGTCTTCCTTCCTTGGCAATTCTGAAAGCATTTCTTAATGTCTTGGCAAGGTCCTTTACATTCTTAACAATATAACTGTGCTTTGTAATTGGCATTGTAACACCCGCTATATCAATCTCCTGAAAGCTGTCTCTTCCAAGAAGAGGAACTGTTACATTACATGTAATTGCAACCATAGGAACTGAATCCATATATGCAGTTGCAATACCTGTTACAAGGTTAGTCGCTCCTGGACCTGATGTTGCAAAACATACACCAACCTTACCTGTTGCTCTTGCATATCCATCAGCAGCGTGCGATGCACCCTGCTCATGTGATGTAAGAATATGAGTTATCTCATCTGAATGCTTATAAAGAGCATCATATACATTAAGAATAGCTCCACCAGGGTATCCAAATATTGTATCAACGCCCTGTTCTTTCAAGCATTCAACAATTATCTCTGAACCATTTAACTTCATTTATCTTCTCCTGATTTCTCTTTAATGTCTTTTTATAATTATATTAAATATTACTCATCTGCTGAACTTTTAAGAATAGCTCCTCTGTTTCCTGATGTAACGAGTGAAGCATATCTCTTTAAGTATCCTGTTGTTACCTTAGGTTCTCTTGGCTGCCACTTAGCCTTTCTTGCAGCAAGCTCTTCATCTGAAACCTTAAGTTCAAGTTTAAGTCCCGGAATATCAATGCTGATGATATCTCCTTCTTCAACTAAAGCAATAGGTCCGCCAACAGCAGCCTCTGGTGATACATGACCAATAGAAGCTCCACGGCTTGCACCTGAGAATCGTCCATCTGTAATAAGAGCAACTGATGAGCCAAGTCCCATACCTGCAATAGCTGATGTAGGATTAAGCATTTCTCTCATACCAGGACCACCCTTAGGACCTTCGTAACGGATAACAACTACATCACCTTCAACTATCTTACCACCCTTTATAGCAGCAATTGCATCTTCTTCTGAATCAAATACTCTTGCCGGACCTTCGTGTACAAGCATCTCTGGAACAACTGCTGAACGCTTGACTACTGATCCGTCTGGTGCAAGATTTCCTGAAAGAACTGCAAGACCACCTGTCTTACTGTATGCATTATCAACTGTTCTTATGACTTCAGGATTACGGTTGTATGCTGTTGCTATACACTCTCCGATTGTCTTTCCTGAAACTGTCATGCAGTCTGTATTAAGAAGTCCGATATCTGCAAGCTCTTTCATAACTGCATATACACCGCCTGCTTCATTAAGGTCTTCCATGTATGTTGGACCTGCTGGTGCAAGGTGGCAGAGATTAGGAGTCTTTTCGCTTATTGGGTTAGCGAATTTGATATCGAAATCAAATCCTATCTCATGTGCAATAGCTGGAAGGTGAAGCATTGAATTAGTAGAACATCCAAGTGCCATATCTACTGTAAGGGCATTCATAATAGAATCCTTAGTGATGATATCTCTTGCTGTGATTCCCTTATTAACCATATCCATAACAGCCATGCCTGCGTGCTTTGCAAGCTTGATTCTCTCTGAATATACGGCTGGAATTGTACCATTGCCGCGAAGTCCCATACCAAGTGCCTCTGTAAGGCAGTTCATTGAATTGGCTGTGTACATGCCTGAACATGAACCACATGTTGGGCATACCTTTTCCTCAAACTCAAGTACATCTTCCTCTGTCATTGTTCCTGCTGCATATGAACCAACAGCCTCAAACATTGAAGAAAGGCTTCTCTTCTTCCCCTTAACATGACCTGCAAGCATTGGTCCGCCTGATACGAATACAGTTGGAAGATTAAGTCTCGCTGCTGCCATTAAAAGTCCAGGAACATTCTTATCACAGTTAGGAACCATTACAAGTCCGTCAAACTGATGTGCAATTGCCATACACTCTGTTGAATCTGCAATTAAATCTCTTGTTACTAAAGAATATTTCATTCCGACATGTCCCATTGCAATACCATCGCATACTGCAATAGCAGGGAATACTACAGGCACACCGCCTGCCTCAGCAACTCCTAATTTAACTGCATTGACAATCTTATCAATATTCATATGACCTGGTACAATCTCATTATAAGAGCTTACAATACCAATCATAGGTTTCTTCATCTCTTCTGCTGTGAAGCCAAGTGCATTAAAAAGGCTTCGTGCAGGTGCCTGCTGCATACCACTTCTGGCGTTATCACTTATCATAGCTTATCTCCTTAATATGTATTATTTAAATGTATTAAACTCTCTCTGCGATTAAGTCGCCCATCTTGTCAGTTCCTACAAGTGTGCATCCTTCTGACATAATATCAGTTGTTCTGTATCCTTCCTTTAAAACAGCTGCAACTGCTGCTTCAATAGCATCTGCTTCCTTGTCAAGATCAAGTGAATATCTTAACATCATGGCTGCACTGAGAATTGTAGCAATTGGATTAGCAACATTCTTTCCTGCAATATCAGGTGCTGAACCATGGCTTGGCTCATAAAGACCTAACTTAGTCTTATTAAGGCTTGCACTTGATAACATTCCGATTGAACCTGTTATCATACTTGCCTCATCTGATAATATGTCTCCAAACATGTTCTCAGTAAGAATAACATCGAACTGTCCAGGATTCATAACAAGCTGCATAGCACAGTTATCTACAAGCATGTCTGAAACTTCAACTTCCGGATAATCCTTTGCAACCTCATGTACAATCTTTCTCCAGAGTCTTGAAGAATCAAGAACATTTGCCTTATCAACGCTTGTTACTTTCTTTCTTCTCTTCATTGCAATCTCAAATCCCTTAATTGCAATTCTTCTGATTTCTTCTTCGTTGTATGTAAGTGTATCAACGGCTGTCTCCAATCCGTCAATTTCCTTAGTATATCTATTACCAAAGTAAAGGCCGCCTGTAAGCTCTCTCATAATGACCATATCAAATCCATCACCGATTATTTCTTCCTTCAATGGACACGCTGCCTTAAGTTCATCATAAAGATATGCCGGACGTAAATTAGCAAAAAGTCCTAATTCCTTACGAATCTTTAAAAGTCCCGCTTCTGGTCTTAAATTAGGTGCAACATCATACCACTTGGAATTACCCACATTGCCTCCAACTGCTCCAAGAAGTACAGCATCAGATGCTTTAGCTGTTGCTACTGCTTCATCTGTAAGTGGAACGCCATACTCATCAATTGAGCATCCACCCATAAGAATCCTGGTATAATCAAACTTGTGACCGTATTTGTCAGCCACACTGTCAAGCACTTTCACAGCCTCTCTGACGATTTCTGGTCCTATTCCATCACCTGGAATTAAAGTTATTCTGCTTTCCATAAACCTTTACCCCTTTTTCATATGATAATTCAATTTAATATGATATAACATTTGCACAACATTTTCAATAAAAAAAGGATTCCTGACCAGACAAATTGTACCGACCCCCAAAAGTTAGACCTAAGAATCTAACGATTGGAGGTCGGTATTT
>OGLM01001998.1_pt1 | contig 19610 bp, 20 predicted proteins | sample 1572531 | NCBI WGS metagenome assembly OGLM01 (sample SAMEA2581909, study PRJEB24529) | metagenome | biome: Human gut stool | place: China | collected 2011 | reverse complement strand
GAGTTGGCTTCTTCTGTAAAAATCAAAGGTTTTTATGATAGCCTTTGCGGAACCTCCCCACCTCCATCACCTCGCGCATGCGGTCGCCGATGCGGTCGCCGTATCTCTTGGTGATGTCGGCTGGAGTCATGTTGGTGGAGATGAGCGTGGGCAGCGAGCGGTCGTAGCGTATTTCGAGCAGGTCGCGCATGGGGGCGGTCATGTTGCCGAACTCCATCACCTCGCGCGGCTCCGTGCCCAGGTCGTCGATGGCGAGCAGCGGTGCGCGCGCCACGTTGTGCCATTCGGCGACCGACGTGCGGTGCATCTCGGTGAGCGCCACAGCGTTGTAGAGCGGCATCCTCATGCGCTTTCCCGTCATTGGGTCTCTGAGGTCGAAGGCGTTTACGAGGCTCTGCAGGGCTCTCAGAAACGTGGTCTTGCCGTTGCCGTATCTGCCCGCCAGCAGCAGGCTGTGGCGCGGCGAGGCGTTGACCGTCCATGCTGCCGTCTGCCTCACACACTGCTCGAAGTCGCCGTCGGGCGAGATGCTGTGTCCGCGGCTTTCCACCTCCGCCGCCACCGCCATTGCGAGGCAGCTCTCGGCATACTCCTGGCTCACGGGAAGCCTAAAACGGGGCATCATAGGCATCCGTCCCATCAGCTGGAGCTTCAATTGGTCGTTGATTCTCATAGAAGTCTTGTTTGAAGGTTTTGCACTTATGTTTATTGAAAGTCTTGATGTGTTCGCGGTTCATCTTGTTGACGAAGTGGGCGCGGCAGTCGTCAACAGTCTTGGTTCTGACGCCGCAGGAGCGCAGGTATCCGAAAAACTCATGTATGAATGGCAGCAGCTCCGCCGTCTGCGCCGGGCCGCGGTGTTTTTCTGTCAGCTTCACCACGTCTGTCTGCCAATTGTGGTCGGCAACAAGAATTTTTTCGATTTCATCAATCGGTTTTTCCTCCGTAGAGAGAGAAATATTTTCTTTGTCTATGTCTTTATCTTTATATAAGGTCTCCTTAGTGGTAGGCTTAGTGGTTGTCTTAGTGGTTGCCTTAGTGGTTGCGGATGTGACAATGCGGTAGACCGGCGTGCGGGAGTTGCGCACACCTTCGCGGCATTCGATCAGCCCTTTTTCCCTGAGGCTCTGACGCGCGCGGATAATCGTGGAGCGGCGCATGCCGATGGATGCGCACAGCTCGGCGGTGGCAACGGCAATCTCGTCTTCCCACATGTTGCGGTTCGCCATGTTGAGGAGATAGAAGTAGACGGCAATCTCAGCCGACGAGAAATGGTCGAACTGATGAATCTTCCAGAATCGGTTTATGATTTCGATGTAAGTCATGGTGGATGTGTGTTTTTTTTGTTTTCTGCTGCAAAGTTACATGTGGAGGAGTGCCGCTTTTCGGAAAAAAGAGACAACCTCACATATTTTTTTGATTGCAAAGGTGCATTTTTCCTTGCGCAACGGCATTGTTTATTCAAAAAATGCGTATTTTTGCGATTATGAATAACCGGATAAACGAAATTCAAGACGAAATCATCGATGAGTTCAGTGGCTTCAGCGACTGGATGGACAAGTATTCATACATCATCGAGATGGGCAACGCGCTTCCGCCTATCGACGAGCGCCACAAGACGCCCGACAACATTATCGAAGGATGCCAGAGCCGCGTGTGGCTCAACGCCGAGTACAGAGACGGCAAAATCCACTTCGCCGCCGACAGCGACGCTATTATCGTGAAGGGCATAATATCGATGCTCGTGCGCGTGCTCTCCGACCAGACGCCTGCCGACATCCTCGACGCAAACCTCTACTTCATCGACAGCATCGGGCTGAACGAGCACCTGTCGCCGACGCGCAGCAACGGACTGCTCGCCATGGTGAAGCAGATAAAGATGTATGCGCTCGCCTACAAAACAAAAGAACAACAACAGCAATGAACAGTCAACTGAAACAACCGCTTGTGCTGACAGCCATAGGCGCGACCCTCGCCGTGGCGGTGGTCTATGCCGCCGTGCCGCTGTTTTCCATCCCGCTGTTCGGATTCGGCTACGGATGGGAATATGTGGCAACATTCTTCAAAATCGGAAAATACTTGGAGATGGTGCCCTTCCTGATGCCGTTTATCGGCTTGGTGGGCACAGCCGCGACCCTCGTCACGAAAAGCCGCGGAGCGCACGTGCTCTCAATCTCGTTTGCCGCGCTGCCGCTGATGTTTTTCGGCTACGTCGTCTACATGATTGCGAGCTATCCGCAGGGCGACATCCTCGGCGCCGGAATGGAGAAAATCTCAATTCTCTCCACCTTGAGCTGGTCGGTGTGGGCGTGTCTGGCATTGTCGCTGGCGGCTTTCGCGGTGGCGGTGGCTAATGTATATAAAGAAAACAAAAACAAATAAATATACAAACCGTAAAAAACTTCCATTTATGTTTAAAAACCATCCAAAAGGACTACTCGCAGCCGCCCTCTCAAACATGGGCGAACGGTTCGGCTACTACATCATGAACGCCGTGCTGGTGCTGTTCCTATGCTCAAAGTTCGGCTTGTCTGACGAAGTGAGCGCAATCATCTACTCCGTGTTCTACTGCGGCATCTACGTGCTCAGCCTCGTGGGAGGCATCATCGCCGACAAGTCGCAGAAATACAAAATGACAATCATGGCGGGACTCATCGTGATGGCGCTCGGCTACGTGATTCTCTCCGTGCCGGTGCTCTCCACTCCCGACAACATAGGATGGCTGCTGCCGGTAACCTGCGTGGCGCTGTTCCTCATTGCCTTCGGCAACGGCTTGTTCAAGGGCAACCTGCAGGCTATCGTCGGTCAGATGTACGACAACTTCGAGGCTGAGGCGGCTCTCAAGGGTGAGGACGCCCTGCGCGAGGCGAAAAGCCGCCGCGACTCGGGCTTCCAAATCTTCTACGTCTTCATCAACATCGGCGGACTCGTAGCTCCGTTTGTGGCTCCGCTGCTCCGCGAGTGGTGGCTCAAGGCAAACCACATGCTCTACAACGCCGACCTCCCCGCGCTCTGCCATAAATTCATCGACGGAGCGGCTATGAAGGCCAACGAGACGGCAAACCTCGCAACCCTCGCCAAAGACGCCAACATGGGCGAGACCGTCACCGACATGTCGGCTTTCTGCACGCAGTATCTCGACGTGTTCAACACCGGTATCCACTACTCGTTTATCGCGTCGGTGGCTGCAATGCTCATCTCGCTCGTCATCTTCATCGCTTGCCGTCAAGTGTTCCCGACACCGGGCAAGAAGGAGAAGAAAGAAACCGTAAACTACTCTGCCGACGAGAAAGCAGCGATGGCAAAGGAAATCAAGCAGCGCATGTATGCTCTCTTCGCAGTGCTTGGAATAGTTATCTTCTTCTGGTTCTCGTTCCACCAGAACGGACAGTCGCTCGCCTACTTCGCACGCGACTTCGTGCAGACCGATAAGATAGCGCCGGAGATATGGCAGGCAATCAATCCGTTCTTCGTGATCGTGCTCACGCCGCTCATCATGCTCTTCTTCGGATACTTCACCCGCCGCGGACGCGAAATCTCGACACCGAAGAAAATCGCATTCGGTATGGGAATCGCCGGACTCGCATTCCTCTTCCTCGCAATCTTCTCTTGGACACAGGGATACCCGTCGGCTGAGACGTTCAAGGAAATGGACGCTGTGGCAAAAGCGGGCATGAAGGCTGGACCATGGGTGCTCATCGTGGTCTACTTCTTCCTCACCATTGCCGAACTCTTCATCTCGCCGCTCGGACTCTCGTTCGTGTCGAAGGTGGCGCCGAAAAACCTGCAGGGTCTCTGCCAGGGTCTGTGGCTCGGTGCTACTGCCCTCGGAAACCTGTTCCTTTGGATTGGCCCGTTGATGTACAACAAATGGCCTATCTGGGAATGCTGGGGTGTGTTCCTCGTCGTGTGTGCCGTCTCTATGGGCGTGATGCTCGGCATGGTGAAATGGCTTGAAAGAGTGACCAAATAACAAATTCCCTCATACACCAGCTAAAAGCGCACCGGTTAGGTGCGCTTTTTTTCTTTAGGGTCCTTAGAGTCTCTAGGGTCTCTAGAGTCTCTAAAGCGAAAAAGCATTGGTTTGTTTTGCTTTTTCGCTCACCTTGCACTATCTTTGCATCGGAAGAACAAAGGGGTGCCTTAGGGCTGAGATTATACCCTCCGAACCTGATACGGATAATGCCGGCGCAGGGATTGTGTGACATAATATTCTCTTTTTCATAGGCACTTTTGTTCGTCAAGCAAAAAAAGAGTGCGTATGGCTAAATATCCAATAGTTCTGACAATCGCAGGCTCCGACTCTTCGGGCGGAGCGGGCATACAGGCCGACATAAAGACAATGTCGGCTATCGGCGTTTATGCGGCTTCGGCTGTCACGGCGGTGACGGCGCAAAACACGCTCGGCGTCGACGGCGTGCAGGGCATCGACCCCGACATGGTGGCGCGGCAGATTGACGCCGTGTTCTCCGACTTGCGCCCCGACGCGGTGAAAATCGGGATGCTCTACTCGCGGAGCATCGTGGAGGCGGTTGCCGACAGGTTCTGCCACTGGCGTCCGCAAAACGTGGTGCTCGACCCTGTGATGATTTCCACAAGCGGAAGCCGGCTCATCGAGGAGGACGCCGTCGAAGCCATAAAGGAGAAACTGTTCCCGTTCGCGTCGCTGCTGACGCCAAACCTCATGGAGGCGGAGCATCTGACGGGCATCGCCATCGACGGCATCGCGCCGGCGCGCGAGGCGGCGCGTTGCATCGTGGAGAAGGGATGCCGCGCGGCTCTCGTCAAAGGCGGACATCTTGACGGCGATGTGGCTGTCGACGTGCTGTTTGCCGACGGGGAGCTCCGCGAATACAGCAGCCGGCGCGTCGTGTCGGTCAACACTCACGGCACGGGATGCACCCTGTCGTCGGCTGTCGCTTCTTTCCTCGCGCTGGGATTACCGCTGGCCGAGGCCGTGGGCTGCGCCAAAAACTATCTGCACAGCGCGCTCGTCGCCGGTGCCGGTGTCGCTGTGGGCGGCGGACACGGTCCGGTGAACCATCTGTTTAATCCTAACAAACTGAAAACGATATGATTACTGTAAAATTCAACGATGAGAGCCTGCTTCTCGACGACGGTGCCACCGTGAGCTGTATGCTCGGCAAAAAAAGCATCTCGGCGGTCAACATCGCCGTGGCGGTCAACGGGCAGATGGTGCCGAAGACCGAATATGACGCCACTGCGCTCCACGACGGCGACACGGTGCTCGTCATCAAGGCTTTCTACGGAGGGTAGACCCATGGCGTTCAAACTCATTGCCATAACGCCCGAGCTGACGCTGCCCGACGAGACTTGGCGCATAACACACCTGTTAGACGCCGGTTTCGACGCCGTGCATCTGCGCAAACCCCACTGCGGAGAGGAGGAGATGCGTGGCTATGTCGACGCCTTGCCGGCGGGCATTGCCGACCGGCTGGCGATGCACTATTTCCCCGACGTGGCTGCCGAAAAGGGCATCGGCGGGGTGCATCTCAACAAGAGGTCGCCGAGGGTGCCGGAAGGATGGAAGGGCGCCGTGAGCCGCAGCTGCCACTCGCTGGAGGAGGTGGCTGAAAGCAGAGAGCTCGACTACGTGTTTCTTAGCCCCGTGTTCGACAGCATCAGCAAGCAGGGCTACGCCTCGCATTTCAGCGAGGAGCAGCTGCGCGGACACGTCGACGCGAGGGTGATGGCGCTCGGAGGCGTGACCGCCGGCAAAATCCCGTGGCTCGCCGACGTGGGTTTCGGAGGATGCGCCTTCCTGGGGTATCTGTTCGGCGTAGGCGCAGAGGAGTTCTGCCGCCGCGTGGAGCTTATTGTAGAACAACGTAACAAAATAATATAAGAATATGCTGCAATTCATAACACATCCATCCTCCCGGATGACAATAGAGGAGGAGATAAGGCAAGCCGTCGACGGCGGATGCCGGTGGGTGCAACTGCGCATGAAGGACGCCACGCGCGATGAGATTGTCGCCACGGCAAAGCGCGCAAAGGAAATCTGCGCCGACGTCGACGACTGCATCCTCGTGGTCGACGACCACGTCGACATCGCCAAGGAGCTGCAGCTCGACGGCGTGCATCTTGGAAAAAACGACATGCACCCCGACGAGGCGCGCGAAATCCTCGGAGGCGACTTCATTATCGGTGCAACCGCAAACACGTTTGACGACGTGCAGGCGCTGCGCCATCTCGACATCGACTACATCGGACTCGGACCCCTGCGCTTCACCGCCACGAAGCAGAAACTGAGCCCCGTGCTCGGACTTGACGGCTACCGCGACATCATTGCGCGGATGAAGGACGCGAGCATCAACCTGCCGGTGGTGGCAATAGGCGGCATCACAATCGCCGACATCGAGGACGTGATGGCAACCGGTGTGAGAGGCATTGCCGTGTCGGGCGAGCTGATAAACGCCGACAACATGACGAAGCACACCGCCGACATGATCAGCATACTTGAAAAAATTGTAGAACGACAATATAACGAATAAAAAAATGGACAAATTGACTATCGGTGGAAGAGAATTTTCTTCCCGTCTGTTTGTCGGAACTGGTAAGTTCTCCTCAAACGATGCTATGCTCGACGCTATCCTGGAGTCGGGCTCTGAAATGATTACCGTGGCGATGAAACGCCTCGACACGAGCGACGCCGCTTCTGACGACATGCTCAAACACATAAACCGCGAGCACGTGCAGTTCCTGCCCAACACATCGGGCGTGCGCAACGCCGACGAGGCGGTGCTGGCGGCTCAGCTGTCGCGCGACTGCTTCGGCACAAACTTCATAAAGCTCGAAATCCACCCCGACCCTAAATATCTGCTCCCCGACCCGGTAGAAACGCTGAAGGCCACCGAAAAACTCGCCAAACTCGGCTTCGTGGTGCTGCCTTACATCCAAGCCGACCCCGTGCTCTGCAAACGGCTGGAAGACGTGGGCACGGCGGCAGTGATGCCTCTCGGAGCGCCTATCGGCACCAACAAGGGACTGACAACGCGCGAGATGCTCCGAATAATAATCGACCAGACAAACGTGCCGGTGGTGGTCGACGCCGGACTCGGAGCACCGTCGCACGCTGCCGAGGCGATGGAGATGGGTGCCGACGCGGTGCTGGTCAACACGGCAATCGCGGTGGCTGGCGACCCCGTGGCTATGGCGCGCGCATTCCGCCTCGCCACGGAGGCTGGACGCACTGCCTACCTTGCCGGACTCGGAAACCAGTCGGACCACGCCGAGGCAAGCAGCCCTCTGACTGCATTTCTTGATGAATAATAATCAACAAAAAACTTATTAATATGGAACTTACAGATATCAACGTAAATTCTTATCCGAATTCCGAAAAAATCTATGTCGACGGCTCGATTTACCCGATTAAGGTGGGTATGCGCCACATCAAGCTGACTCCGACGGTGAAAATCGTCGACGGCGAGAAGGTGATGACCGAAAACACCCCTGTCGTGGTAAACGACACAAGCGGTGTCTACACCGACCCCAACGTGGAGGTGGACATCAACAAGGGCATCCCACGGCTGAGAGAGAAATGGATTGAGCAGCGCGCCGACACGGCTCTGCAGGACGGAATCTCTTCCGAATACGGACGCCAGCGGCTCGCCGATGCCTCGCTCGACGATATCCGATTCCCCGTGCGCCACAACCCGCGCATGGCGTTGCCGGGCAAGCAAATCACGCAGATGGCTTACGCAAAAGCCGGTGTGGTGACTGCCGAGATGGAGTATGTGGCTATACGCGAGAACCTTAACAACAAGCAACTGGGAATCGAAACCTACATCACTCCGGAGTTCGTGCGTCAGGAAGTGGCGGCGGGACGGGCTATTATCCCTGCCAACATCAACCACCCGGAGGCCGAACCGATGATCATCGGAAAGGCGTTCAGCGTGAAGCTGAACACAAACATCGGCAACTCCGCGCTCTCTTCGGGCATCAAGGAGGAGGTCGACAAGGCGATATGGAGCTGCTATTGGGGCGGCGACACGCTGATGGACCTCTCGACAGGAAAACACATCCACGAAACGCGTGAATGGATTGTGCGCAACTGCCCCGTGCCGATGGGAACGGTGCCCATCTATCAGGCGCTTGAGAAGGTGAACGGAAACGTGGCGAAGCTGACGTGGGAAATCTACCGCGACACGCTCGTGGAGCAATGCGAGCAGGGAGTGGACTACTTCACAATCCATGCCGGTGTGCTGCGCGAGCATGCCAAACTCGTGGGCAGCCGTCTGACGGGATGCGTGTCGCGCGGTGGAAGCATCATGACGGAATGGTGCGTAATCCACAACGAGGAGAGCTTCCTCTACACCCACTTCGACGAAATCTGCGACCTCGTGGCGAAATACGACGTGGCGCTGTCGCTCGGCGACGGTATGCGCCCTGGCTCTATCCACGACGCCAACGACCGCGCGCAGTTTCTCGAGCTTGACGTGCTCGGCGAACTGACAGAAAAGGCGTGGAAACACAACGTGCAGGTGATAATCGAAGGCCCGGGACACGTGCCGATGCAGAAAATCAAAGAGAATATGGACAAACAGGTGGAGGCTTGCCACGGTGCGCCGTTCTACACCCTCGGCCCGCTCACAACCGACATCGCGCCTGCCTACGACCACATAACATCGGCAATCGGTGCCGCTCAGATTGCATGGCTCGGAACGGCGATGATTTGTTACGTCACACCGAAGGAACACCTCGCACTCCCCGACAGGGAAGACGTGCGCAACGGAGTGATTGCCTACAAAATCGCTGCCCACGCCGCCGACTTGGCAAAAGGACTGCCGGGTGCCGACGTGCGCGACAACGCCATGAGCAAGGCGCGCTTCGAATTCAGATGGAAAGACCAGTTCAACCTGTCGCTCGACCCCGCCCGCGCAAAGCAGTACTACGTGGAGAGCCGCGGCACGGACGACAAATTCTGCACCATGTGCGGACCTAACTTCTGCGCAATGCGCATAACGCAAAAAATATCAGACGAAATTTGTAAAGATTGATAAATGTTTTCAGACGTATTAGAGAAAATAAGTTGGGACGAGACAACCCAAAAAATTGCCTCTAAGACAGACGCCGACGTGGTGAGGGCGCTCGCTAAGGAGCGCCTCGACGTCGACGACTTCATGGCGCTCATCTCGCCGGCTGCCGTGCCGCATCTCGAGGAAATGGCGCGCCTGTCGCAGAAATACACGCAAGAACGATTCGGAAAAACCATCAGCATGTACATCCCGCTCTACCTGAGCAACGCTTGCACCAACTTCTGCGTATACTGCGGTTTCAACCACAACAACCCGTTCACGCGCACCACTCTCAACGACGCGCAGATTCTCGAGGAATGCAAGGCGATACGAAAGCTCGGCCCGTTTGAAAACCTGCTCATCGTGACAGGGGAGGCGCCGGCGGTTGCCGGAGTCGACTATCTGGAGAACGCGCTCCACATAGCCCGCCCGTTCTTCAACAACCTCTCAATCGAGGTGCAGCCGCTGAAGGCCGACGACTACTACCGGCTCACGAAGTCGGGACTCAACGGTGTGGTATGCTTCCAGGAAACCTACCACAAGGCGCGCTACAACGTGTACCATCCAAAGGGCATGAAGTCTATCTTCGAATGGAGGCTCAACGGCTACGACCGAATGGGACAGGCGGGTGTGCATAAAATCGGAATGGGTGTGCTCATAGGCCTTGAGGACTGGCGCACCGACGTGACAATGATGGCCCACCACCTGCGCTACCTGCAGAAGCACTACTGGCAGACGCGCTACTCCGTCAACTTCCCGCGGATGCGCCCGTCGGAAAGCGGATTCCAGCCAAACGTGACGATGACCGACAAGGAGCTGGCGCAGCTCACGTTTGCATTCCGAATCTTCGACCACGACGTCGACATCTCATACTCTACGCGCGAGAACCCGCAGTTCCGCGCAAACATGATGAAGCTCGGTGTCACATCGATGAGTGCCGGAAGCAAGACCGACCCGGGAGGCTACGCCGCAGAGCCCGACTCGCTCGAGCAGTTCCACGTCAGCGACGAGCGCTCGCCGAAAGCCGTCACCAGCGAAATCCGCGCCCTCGGCTACGAGCCCGTGTGGAAAGACTGGGACAAAATCTTCGACTGACACAAGCGTCAAGCGCACAAAAAAAGCATCCTGATCAAATCGGTCAGGATGCTTTCTTATTTATAAGGGGAAAAGGCTTACATCATGCCGCCCATTCCACCCATGCCGCCGGCAGGCATTGCCGGAGCCGGATTTTCTTCTTTCTTCTCGGCGATTACGCATTCGGTTGTCAGGAACATACCTGCAATCGACGCTGCGTTCTCAAGAGCCACACGCGTCACCTTAGCCGGGTCGATGACACCGCTCTCGAAGAAGTTCTCATATTTGCCGGTGCGTGCGTTGTAGCCATAGTCGCCCTTGCCGTCCTTGACGTTTTGAACGATGATGGCGCCTTCCAAACCTGCGTTGGCAACAATCTGGCGCAACGGCTCCTCGATGGCACGTTTCACAATCTGGATACCGGTGTTCTCGTCGTCGTTGTCGCCGTGGAAGTTTTCAAGAGCCGCAACGCAGCGCATATATGCCACGCCACCGCCAGGAACGATGCCTTCAGCCACAGCCGCGCGTGTTGCGCTCAACGCGTCGTCTACGCGGTCTTTCTTCTCCTTCATCTCAACCTCGCTGTTTGCACCTACATAGAGAACAGCCACGCCGCCTGAAATCTTGGCAAGACGCTCCTGCAGTTTCTCCTTGTCGTAAGAGCTTGTAGTGTTGGCTATCTCGTTCTTTATCTGTGCTATGCGGTCAGCGATGCACTGCTTGTCGCCGGCGCCGTTAACGATAGTAGTGTTGTCCTTTGTAACGTTCACCTTCTCGCAGGTTCCGAGCATCTCGAGAGTTGCCTGCTCGAGCTTCAAGCCCTTCTCCTCGCTGATAACAACACCACCTGTCAGGATAGCGATGTCCTCAAGCATTGCCTTGCGACGGTCGCCGAAGCCGGGAGCCTTGACAGCGCAGATCTTCAATCCGCCACGCAGACGGTTTACAACGAGTGTTGTAAGAGCCTCTGAATCAACATCCTCTGCTATTACGAGCAACGGGCGTCCGCTCTCTGCAGCCGGCTGGAGGATAGGCAGGAAATCCTTGATGTTGCTTATCTTCTTGTCGTAGATAAGGATGTAAGGATTCTCCATTACGCACTCCATCTTGTCAGCGTCGGTTACGAAGTATCCGCTCAGATAACCGCGGTCGAACTGCATACCCTCGACAACGTTGATGTGAGTGTCGCGGCTCTTGCTCTCCTCTATTGTGATGACACCGTCCTTGCTTACCTTGCGCATTGCGTCGGCAATCAGCTTACCTATTTCTGGGTCATTGTTGGCGCTGACAGTAGCAACCTGCTCTATCTTGTCATAGTTGTCATCAACCTTCTCGGCGTTGGCCTTGATGTATTCTACAACAGCTGCTACAGCCTTGTCGATACCACGCTTCAGGTCCATAGGATTGGCACCTGCGGTAACGTTCTTCAAGCCTACGTTGACAATGCTCTGTGCAAGGATGGTAGCGGTTGTTGTTCCGTCGCCTGCATCGTCGCCGGTCTTGCTTGCAACGCTCTTGACGAGCTGTGCACCAGTATTCTCGAAGTGGTCGGCAAGCTCAATCTCCTTTGCTACGGTAACACCGTCCTTGGTTATCTGGGGAGCACCGAACTTCTTCTCGATGATAACGTTGCGGCCTTTAGGACCGAGTGTAACCTTAACTGCATTTGCCAACTGGTCAACGCCCTTCTTCAGCAAGTCGCGGGCGTCCATATTGAATTTAATGTCTTTAGCCATGATGTTTTATTTTTTGTGGTCGAAGGAGTTGCAGCCGTAAAGCAGTTTCATCGCGATTACCGCCTTGCCCCTTCTTGCCTTTTGTGTTTAATTTAATATGAATGATTATTTCTCGATAACTGCGAGCACGTCGCTCTGGCGCATCATAAGATACTTCTCGCCTTCAAACTCGAGTTCTGTACCAGAGTACTTGCCGTAAAGAACTTCGTCGCCGGCTTTCAGTACCATCTCCTCGTCTTTTGTGCCCTTGCCCGTAGCAACAACCTTACCATGCAATGGTTTCTCTTTTGCAGTATCAGGAATAATGATACCACCTATTTTCTCTTCTGCCGGTGCAGGAAGTACCAGCACTCTGTCTGCTAATGGTTTAATGTTCATAATTTTATGTTTTAATGTTTTATACTATTCTTGTTTCGTGCGTATTATACAACGCATCCGCCAACAATATAGCGAAAAGCGTGCCAAACGAGAAACTGACATTTTTGACATGACACGACTGACAAAATTGTCAGCCTTACAATAAAAAACAATGTATTGGACAACAACGGATGACAAACAGCGCCTTATCATTTTAACTCAAAATTGCAGATTATGCTATCTTTTTGATTTTCCTTGACGCTCCACAGCGGCCACGTCCTGATTTTTCCGACACTAAGACGCGTATGAGCGATTCTGAAGCGTGCAAGCGTAAGCGGCTGTCTGCATGCTTGTTACATGTCAAGATACGTAAAGTGTGCAATAAATAAAGGCTCATTACGGCAAAAAAGCACCATAAAACAGCGGCAAAAAGCCGTATTCCAACCTGCAAACAAGCGTTTTCCGACAGCTAAAAGGCCATGTTTCGTAATGCAAAAGGCCACCTTTCATGTCGTAAAACACCGTAATTCATCACACAACACACCGTTTACAGCGACGAAAGCAGTCGTCTGACTACCATAGTTTTTCTATTTCACGAAAAAACACTGACACTTCCGTTCTGACATATTGGTATGCAGTCCGTCAATTCAGCTGTCATTTTGAATCGCCAGTTTTACACTTTAACAAATAACGTTATGCAGACATCGCACAAAACCAAATTCAAAATAAAGCACATAAGACACACGTTGCAATAAACAACAATATAAAATAAAACAGTAACATTATCATGTAAAACAATTACAAAAAGCATCAAGCCACATAATATTAAGAATAATTAAGCATCAGGTAATTTACTATACTTGCCAACGTTATATTATTGTTGTATCTTTGCCAAATACTAAGGTCTTTTATCAAAAAACAACAGTTCTACAAGGAACAGACAAGGTATAATAAGTAAGAAACAAAAGGATACACTTAACCTTATGCCATAAGGTATCTTTAATAATAATATCATACCAAAATATTAATTTATGAAGAAAATACTAACCGTTCTACTACTCTGCGTGACAATAAGCAACTATGCGCAAAAAACAGATTTATACGTCTGTGAACTTGCAAACAAATTGGATTGGTTTGCACTTAACAATGAATATCCTAAGCTGAAAGATAGTGTACGGTATGATCATATAAGGCTTTTTGCGGAAGGCATACTTTCACATTATTTCAACAGACCGCAAGAATCCATAGAAAAACTGACCGATTTAGTAAACAATCACCAACAGGAAATTGGCACTATGACGGCGCTTAATCTTATACCGTCAATAATGCAAGATTATGAGTTCTTGGGAAAATATAAAATAATAGCTGAAAAAACAGGTTCTGTATTAGAGACTTTGAAAGGGCAACCTATTGATCTCCGTACTATACAGGATTATTACAACAGGTGCAAAGTCTTAGAAAGTTATCCTGCACAAACTATATATAGAAAAAACAAAGACATAATAGTTAAATTCAGCGAGAAATATGATGGGGTCTCGCCATTTAAAGAAAACAAGACGATTGATAGCTTGATATACTTCCCCGTGACGTGTAACGGAAAAACTTATCAGTTCATACTTGACACAGGTGCAAAATCCACATTCCTGTCAAAACGGTTTGCCAAAGAGATTGGGGCAAAAATGATTGAAGGATATGAAGACGAGATAGGTACTTGCGCTTTTATTGACAGTTTGCAAATAGGTGGCGGTATAACATTTAAAAATATCATAGCTGTTGTAGATAAAGGGGGATCTCCTGGAAGGGCTGTAAACACGGATGGTGGTGTAAATGTCGATGCTATTCTCGGCATAGATTTTCTTAGATTAGTAGGGGAGATTCGGATTGACTTTAGAAATCATACGTTAACATTCCCGTATTCGTTTACACCAAAACCACAATACGGTTCAAACATAAGAATGGATGACAGCGGAGGAATAGCATTGGAAGTAAGGGACTCAACGGGATTGCAACAAATCATATTTGACACTGGGGTGGTAGCTACAACATTCAACTATCGATATTTCAAGAAACACGAAAATGAGCTGTTGCCGCTTTTTGACAAGACAGACAAGCGTGAAATAACAGGAGGTGGACTTTCCTCATCTTATTATAGAATGGTCATGCGCGTTCCTGCGATTAAATTTGACGCTTTTGGAAAGTCAATATCAGTCAAGGATAAATTTGTAGCATATACTCCAAATGATGATGAAAGTTGGAATGCTTTCGGAATGGACTTTGTGAAACAATTCAATAAGGTTACGATCAACTTTAAGGACATGTTCATGACTGTGGAATAAAGTACTGCAACTTACGAAACTATAACAATGAGAACCATAAGGACACTTATACTTGCCGTCCTCTCCATTGCCGCCCAACAGGCGCAAGGGCAAACATCCTCTCTTAACGCAGGCTTCTATTACGCAACGAGACTGCAAAGTGCAAAGGCGAACATACGCATGCCTGAATACATAGGGGCGAGCGTAGGCTACGAATTCAGCATAATACAGCCGTTAGGAGTGGAAATAGGCTTGGCCGTAGGGCAATACTCGCAGACCGTAGGCTACAAGGAGTACCAACACACAAGGTGCGCCCTGCGCGGTTTTGCTTTCTCGCCTTTCGTCGCCCCTACGTTCTACGTGCCACTCGGCAGTTGGGACAACATGCTGTTGCTGAGGAACGAGCTGGCATACGCGTTCCAAAAGCTGACGTGAAAGACAAATACAGTTTAACGGAGGTGCAACAGATGGTTCTGGTGGTGATATAACAACACCTCCACCATCATACCACATTGACCCACCTAAAAACAAGCCTTCTATTTCTATATCAATAAATCCGCCTATGGTCTCATATGGATTTCCAATAGGAAAAAAGTAATTAATACTATTAGAGAGAAGAGGGTACACAATCCCTCTTCTTTATAAATAAAAATGAAAGCATATGAAGAAAAAATTTATATTACCCTTATTCTGCATACTCGTTTCCCTCAACATATATGCCCAACAAGCATATCAAATAGTTAACAACTTAATGGGAGAAAAAGATTGGTTTACACTTAACGAAAAATATCCAAGGCTAAAAGACAGCATACAATATGTTCAACTCAAATTAATAGCAGAAGGACTGCTTGCATCACATTTTAACAAGCCCGAAGAAGCAATAGAAAAATTAAATAACGTCATATACAATCATCAGGATGAAATAGGTTCCATGGGGGCATTAAGTCTAATACAAACAGTAATGGAACAATATGAAATTTTAGGGAAATACGACAGTATTGTCAAAATATCCCAAACTGTCACAGACCAATTGAAAGACGCACCAATAGACTTAGCATGGTTTGAATATTATAATAACAAATATAAGACATTAAGATCTTATCCGGCCCCTACAATATCACGCCCTGATAAAAACGTCACTATACATTTCAATGAAGAGTTTCAAGGAGAATCCAATTTCAAGGAAAACAACACAATAAAAGGTCTCATATACATACCTATAAGCATTAATGACAGTATTTATCAATTCATACTTGACACAGGTTCACCTACAACATTCATATTCATGTAAAACAATTACAAAAAGCATCAAGCCACATAATATTAAGAATAATTAAGCATCAGGTAATTTACTATACTTGCCAACGTTATATTATTGTTGTATCTTTGCCAAATACTAAGGTCTTTTATCAAAAAACAACAGTTCTACAAGGAACAGACAAGGTATAATAAGTAAGAAACAAAAGGATACACTTAACCTTATGCCATAAGGTATCTTTAATAATAATATCATACCAAAATATTAATTTATGAAGAAAATACTAACCGTTCTACTACTCTGCGTGACAATAAGCAACTATGCGCAAAAAACAGATTTATACGTCTGTGAACTTGCAAACAAATTGGATTGGTTTGCACTTAACAATGAATATCCTAAGCTGAAAGATAGTGTACGGTATGATCATATAAGGCTTTTTGCGGAAGGCATACTTTCACATTATTTCAACAGACCGCAAGAATCCATAGAAAAACTGACCGATTTAGTAAACAATCACCAACAGGAAATTGGCACTATGACGGCGCTTAATCTTATACCGTCAATAATGCAAGATTATGAGTTCTTAAGGAAATATAAAGTAATAGCAGACAAAACCTGCAAAGTATTAGAGACTCTGAAAGGTCAACCTATTGATATCCGTACTATACAGGATTATTATAACAGGTGCAAAGCCTTAGAGAATTATCCGGCACAAGCTGTGTATAGGAAAAACAAAGACGTAACAGTTAAATTCAGCGAGAAATATGATGGAGTGTCGCCATTCAAAGAGAACAAGACGCTTGACGGTCTGATATATTTTCCCGTAACATGCAACGGCAATACATATCAATTCATACTTGACACGGGCGCCCGTTCTACATTCGTGTCAAAAAGATTCGCTCAAAAGATTGGAGCAAAAGTGATTGAAGGGTACGAAGACGAGATAGGTAATATCGCCTTTATCGACAGTTTGCAGATAGGTGACGACATAACCTTCAAAAACATCATTACTATTGTAGACAAAGGAGGGGCACCCGGCAGGATTATGAATGCAGGCGGAGTTAACGCAGACGCCGTTCTCGGCATAGATTTTCTTAGAATGTTGGGAGAAGTACAAATTGATTTTAGGAATCACAGATTGACATTTCCATATTCATTGACTCCAAAGCCACAATACGGCTCAAACATAAGAATGAATGATAGCGGAGGGATAATGTTGGAAGCAAGAGACTCAACGGGACTGCTACAAATCATATTTGACACAGGAGCTGTAGCAACATCATTCAATTACTCATATTTCAATAAGCACGAAAACGAGTTATTACCGATTTTCGACAAGACCGACAAGCGCGAAATACTTGGAGGTGCATTACCATCATTCTATTATCGTATGGCAATGCGTGTTCCTGCAATCAGATTTGAAGCTTTTGGGAAAACAATAACAGTTAAAGATAAATTTGTATCATACACTCCTAATGATAATGAAAGTTTTGACGCTTTATTCGGAATGGATTTCCTGAAACAATTCAATAAGGTCACTATCAACTTTAAAGACATGTTCATGGCAGTAGAATAAAATAAACAAAATACAGTAATGAAAGTCATAAAAATATTGTTGTCCATCATTCTCTTTATTGCCGTTCAACAGGCGCAAGGTCAATCCTCTTCGTTAAACGTTGGCATAAATTACATGACAAGACTGCAAAGCGCGAAGGCAAACATACGCATGCCGGAATACATAGGGGCAAGCGTAGGCTACGAACTTAGCATAATTCAGCCGTTCAGTGTGGAATTCGGCATGGCCGTAGGTCAATATTCGCAGACCGTAGGCTATGAGGAATACCAGCACACAAGGTGCGCCTTGCGTGGCTTCGCCTTCTCACCTTACGTAGCTCCAACGTTCTATCTGCCTCTCGGCAACTGGGAGAACACGCTGCTTTTGAGGAATGAGCTGGCGTACTCTTTCCAGAAACTGACAAAGAACGACAACAAGGACGAGATGTTTGACACATTCAAATGCCCTAAAAGCCAGCTCGTTTACCAGGTAGGCATAGGCTACCGACACATGTTTTCTGAAAACGTGTCGATGACGGCAGTTGTGAATTACTCCACGTTCAACTTCCTCCGAGGAAGCGACGGCAAGGATTTTAAAACTTCCACGCCGTTTAGTGTAATTATAAAATTAGGTTGGCATATCTGAGGAGACAGATGAATGTCAAAAAGAAAAGTAAAAAAGCGGGAAGGACACTTCATAACATTAACACAAAAACACATATTGTATTTTATTTTTCCAACGATATTTTGTAAGTTTGCAGAATAATAAGAATTTTTCTGTTTTTATTTCAAACCGGCATGAATGAATAAATCACCATGGAACAAATAATAAGACATTTTACTGACGACGACCTTTATAAATTTACCATGTGCTGCGCCGTGATTGACAACTTTCCACGCGCACAAGTGAAATACATATTCAACGACAGGGACGACACGGTATATCCGGAAGGTTTCGCCACAGAACTTGAGAAGCAGATTGCCGCTCTTGAGGATGTGGTTATAACCGATGAAGAGATTGACTTCATGCGCCGTAAATGCTATTATCTGCCTGAATGGTTTTTCAATTATCTCAAGGGATTCCGCTTCAACCGCCATTGGGCAAAGACATGGCAGGACGATGAAGGGCACCTGCACGTCGAGTTTGAAGGCAGCTGGGCTGACACGATATTCCTTGAGGTGAAAGTGCTTGCCATAATCTCTGACCTGTTCTATGAAATGACGGGACAGGACAAGCTGTTTGATTACGACTCATATTACACCAAAACATACAACAAAGCAGAGCGTCTGCTGCAGGCCGGATGCGTGTTCAGCGACTTCGGCACGCGCCGCCGGGCGTCGTTCAAGGCAGAGGACGTGGTCGTAAGGGCGATGAAAGACTGCTACAACAGCTGCGAATGGCCGGGCAAGTTTGTAGGCACGAGCAACGTCTATCTTGCAATGAAGCACGACGTGGTGCCCGTTGGCACGATGGCTCACGAGTTTGTATGCGCCATAGGCGGCATGTACGGTCCGCAGATGGCCAACAACATAGCGATGAACTCGTGGCGAAACACGTTCCGCGGTGCGCTCGGCACTTACCTTTACGACAGTTTCGGGTGGAATATCTTCAACCTGAACTTCTCTGAAGACTTCGCAAACCTGTTCAAAGGACTGCGCATAGACAGCGGCGACAACCGCGAACAGCTTATGAGAATAGTTGAAAAATACCGCTCGTTCGGCATCGACCCCAAGTCAAAACAGGTGATATTCAGCAACGCCCTGGACACCGACGCGGCAATAGAGATACAGAAGTTTGCTAAAGACTACTGCCAACCTTCATTCGGCATAGGCACCCACTTCACAAATGATTTCGAGGGAGTGAAGCCGATGAACATCGTAATAAAGCTAGTCGCGGCAAAGATAACCGAAGCATGGACATTCTATAACGACACGTGCAAGCTGAGCGAGGACGAAGGCAAGCATGTAGGCAAGCCTGAAGTGGTAAAGCGGTTTATGCAGGCGCTGAACATGCAATAATACAAAACAAAGGACATTACAATTGATAAATCCGCATTCCGGCAATATTTGTTTCCCGGAATGCGGATTTATCATACGTATGAATACAAGGAAATACCTCTACAATTCAACTAACAAAGACATCGTTATTTGCGAAAAAACGGACAAGACGAGGTGTCATACCCCGTGTTACACTTTCACGACATTCAGGTACGGATAAGGTATTTCTATCTTCTCCGCGTCAAAACGCTCCTTTACGTTTTTCAGCAAATCGCACTTC
>OGLM01001991.1_pt1 | contig 19642 bp, 16 predicted proteins | sample 1572531 | NCBI WGS metagenome assembly OGLM01 (sample SAMEA2581909, study PRJEB24529) | metagenome | biome: Human gut stool | place: China | collected 2011 | reverse complement strand
TGCGGGTCCAGTTGATGGAGGTGCGGAAGGTCTTGAAGCCCATCTCGGCGAAGAGAGCAATGTCCTCCTCGTAGTGGTGGTAGAAGTCGATGGCCTCATGGCTGGGATACAGCCGGTCGGAGCGGACAGCAGTTGTCACCCATTTCGGGCTGGTGTGAGAGCCATTGGTGCACAGGTCAGGGATACTGGGGCCTTTGCCATCCACGTCCCATGCGCCCTCGAACTGGTTGGCTGCACAGGCACCGCCCCACAGGAAATCATCACGGAAAACGCTCATGGTCTTTCTCCTCTCTGTTTCTTACTGGTTTATTTCAGGCGGGGTTCTGCTCAAAAAACAGCTTCAGGGCACCGATCATGTTGGCATCGTTGCCATAGTGGCAGCGCACCAGCTCCGGCTCCAGCATGGGAAGCACCGGGCAGCGCGCAAACAGGCTGTTCAGCTCGGTCTGAATGGCAGGCAGCAGGGCCTCTGCCGCACTGATGCCGCCGCCAATGGCAACGCGCTCCACATCCAGCACGCTTTGCAGGCTGACGATTCCAATGGCCACCCGCCGGGCAAACACTTTTAAGGCCTGCCGTGCCTCCGGTTCCCCGGCATTGTAAGCCGCAAAGATCTCCTCGCCGGTGGGCAGCGGACCCTGCAGCGACAGTTTCTTCTGCCGGGTATATTCCCGGATCAAACCTGTCGCCGAGGCGGCACCTGCCCACAGGGGCGCATCCGAGAAAGTTTCCACCTTGTCCATCTCAAAGGTTTCTGCCTCCATGGCTGCCATATCGGAAACAAGGCAGCTGACTTCCCCTGCAGCGGCGTGAGCGCCCATCAGCACCTTCCCGTTCAGGATGATGCCGCCGCCGATGCCGGTGCCCAGCACCAGCACAAGGCCATTTTCCACACCGGCCAGCGCACCGGTCCAGGCTTCCGCCGCCGCGGCGCACTTGCCATCGTTGGCGATGGTCACCGGCACGCCCAGCCGCGCCTCCACCTGCGCAGCAAAGGGCTGCTCCCACATAAAGGAGCTGAGCATTCCACCGGTATGAGCGATGCCGCTTCTGGTATCGATGCGGCCCGGCATAGAGATGGCGCAGCCCACGAACTGTCCCTGAAGGGGAGCGGCAAAGCCCTCGATGACCGCCAGAAGGTCATCCATATTCGTCAGCGGTGTCGGAACCTTACCGCCGGAGATTTTCCGGGCCTGTTCATCGGCCAGGCTGTACTTGATGAAGGTTCCGCCGATGTCAATCAAAAGATACTGTTTCATCTTATCTCCTGCTTTCTGTTGGTTGTTTTCAGACTCATGCAAAGCCCAACGCGGCAGCCAGGCTGAGCATCACCGGCAGCGTGATCAGTGACAGCAAGGTGCTCAGACAGACCATCTGCACAGCGTAGGAAGAATCCAGCCCCAGATGCTGGGCATATACCGCGATGTTGCTGCCGATGGGAGCCGCATTCACAATGATGAGCACCGTACCGATCTGCCGCCATGGGGCTTTGCGAAAAAAGAGCCACAACACCGCCATAGAGAGCAGCAGCACCCCGGCACCTGCCGTAATGCCGACAGCCAGCTCCACAGCTCCCTTTTCCGAATACTCAATACAAAATGATTTTAGCACAACACAGGGCAGCACGCAATATAACAGCAGGTGAGCCAGTGCCTTGCTGCCCTCCTGGGTGATCAGTCCGGTACGGTAAAGCACATAGCCAATGATGAGATAGAGGAACATCAGAAGGATCTGACCCAGAACAACACCAAAGACTCCGGTCATTGCTTTCCTCCCTGTTCTTCTCCGATTTTGCGCAGCAGCGGCAGCAGAGCATCCATCACAGGGCGGTAGCCGTTGGCATACAGGTGCATTCCCTCAATGGTGTACTCCGCTTTCAGATTTCCGGCAGTATCGTACAGGTCCTTGTTCAGGTCGAGGAATTCCGCCCCGTATTTCCGGGCCAATGCCTGCACGCCCTCGCTTGCCTCCCGGATACGCTCATTGGTGCGCCAGCGGAAGCATTCGATCAGGCCCGGATCTTCGGCCACGGTGGGGTTTACCGGATAATAGGCCAGCAAGTAGAGCTTTGTTTCGGGCAGTTTTTTCCGGATCTGCTGCACAATCTCCTCATACCGGCCCAGCATGGCGGCGCGGTCGTAGTCCGGGCCGTTCAGGTCATTGGTGCCGATGTTCAGGAACAGGTGCGCAGGCTGCAGCTCAAGGATGCACTCGTCCATGGCCTCCAGCAGCTCGGTGGTGGTAAAGCCGCCGATGCCCCGGTTGTACAAGGTGCAGTGCAGATCATCGTCCTGCAAAAACTCATACAGCGGAAACTGTTCCATCAGGCTGGAACCGGCAAACACCACCGCCCCTTTCTTTGCATAAGGATTCAGACGACGGAACCGCTCCCGCTTGATCTGCTTTTCCCTCTGGCTCTCCTGCTGCCGCAGTTCGTTCAGAAGGACATTTCGTTCCTGTTCCGTCATGGTCTTGGTTCCTTTCTCTCAGTTCTCGTGCAGGGGCAGTTCTACAAAGCTGCCCTCCCCCAGCAAGATCTTCTGGTGGGCGATGCGGGTCTTTCCCTGTTCAGACCAGACTCCTGCGTAATTGCTGTGAACGGCGTACTGCGGGAAGTCGGAAGAAGAGACATCCAGCCGCAGGCAGCTGCCGGGCTGTACCGTCCAGTTCATATCCCACATCTCCACACAGACCTTTGCTGTCTGGCCGGGAGTATAGGTCTGCCCCTCCGGCAAATCTGCTGCAATGGTGGTGATGCCGCCCCGGATGTTATAGGCCCTGCCATCCGGGAACACTTCCATCAGCTTGGCAGTGAAGGCAGTATCATCCACATCGGTCGAGACATTCAGGTGCACCTTGATTTGTCCACAAATGGGCAGTGCTTTTTCCAGCGGAGCGCTAACGAAGCTGACCACATCGGGCCGATAGTCCGGCTCCGGCTGCAGCAGGCTGCCTGCCTCGGCAATGGTGGTCAGAACGCTTTCTGCACCATGGCTGGGCACGGGGGTCTCCGGGTCATATACAAAGGTGCGCTCCCCTTCTGCCGGCTCGGCATTCAGAGTTGTTTCACCCAGATAAAGTTTTTCGGTACGGCTCACGGGGGCAGGCCATGCCTCCAGCGTTTTCCAGCGGTCCTCCCGCATCACATAGGTGCGCACCCGCTTTTCCGGCTGTTTTTTCTGCTTCAGCAGCAGGTCGAACCATTCCAGCATCCGGTGGATGTCGCCGTTTTCCAGATTGTGCTGTTCGCCCCACGCAATGCAGGGCTGGGACATATGATTCCAGCAGCCGATATCCAGCCAGCTGTGCTCTTTGGTCTCAGGGGCCAGAGAGGCATACGTGTTGATGGCACTGCCAAAATGGTGATCGTACCATGCATCGATGATATACACCGGAACCTTGGTATTTCCGGGCACATCGGCTAACAGCTTCCACCAGCCCTGCTGCCAGTAGGCATCTGTGCGGCGGGTGGCGTGGATCCAGTCCTGATACCAGTCTAACTTTCCACCCCATAGCGCTTCATCCACCTTGTCGTGGGGACGGAAGCGGCAGCTTTCCAGATAGTCCGCTGTGACCGGATGGCCTGCATTCTGCATTGCCCAGCCAGTCAGCACATCGTGGCGGAACAGCCCCTTTTCATAAGCCGATTTGAAACGGTCGGTGCCATAGACCGTCAGCATCATTCCCTTGACCTTGGGTGGAACGATATCTGCAATGGCCCAGCCGGTCAGGGCCAGATAGCTGGCTCCGAAATAGCCGATGCTCTCTGCCCAGGGCTGGTCGTTGAGCCACTGCAGGGTATCGCGGCCATCCGGGCGCTCATTGACGTTGGGTTCCCAATGTCCCTCGCTCTTGCCCGTGCCGCGGCAGGTCTGGACCACATAGCCGTAGCCCCGGCGGGTCAGTTCTACACCGTTGATCTCATACAGCGGCTGCTGATTGGGATAGCAGCTGCGCTGGATCAGCACAGGGAACTGTGCAAGCCCCTCCGGTTTGAAGATCTCGGTATAGAGCCTCACTCCGTCCTGCATGGGCAGCATCAGCTCCTCCCGGCGGCAGCCATAGACCGGGCCGTCGTAGGGTATACTGGCATATTCCTGCCGGTAGCTCTCCTGCGCCTGCCGCATCATCTCTTCCATCTCACGCTGCTTCTGCTCGGCAGCTGTCTTTTTTTCTTCCTCTGTCATTGATTTTCCCGCCTTTCCGTGTTCTCAAAAGCGTGTACAGCTAACAAAGTGGCCGGGTTCCACTTCCTTCAAGGGGATATCCCTGCCGCGGCAGGCATCTGTTGCATAGGGGCAGCGGGCCGCAAAACGGCAGCCGGGAGCCGGGTCCACAGGGCTGGTCAGTTCGCCGCGCATGACCTCGGTGGAAAGCTTTTTGGCCTTCAGGCTGGGGATGGGCACAGCATCCAGCAGACCCTTGGTATAGGGGTGGAGCGGATTCTTGAACAGGTCCTCGGTCTTGGCATATTCCACACACTGGCCCAGATACATGACCATGATCTCGTGGCTGATGTGCTTGACCACGCTCAGATCGTGGGTGATAAAGACATAGGTCAGCTTTTTCTCATCCTGCAGATCCATCAGCAGATTCAGGATCTGTGCCTGAATGGAAACGTCCAGTGCAGAGACCGGCTCGTCGCAGATGATGAACTCCGGATCCATGGCCAATGCGCGGCCAATGCCGATGCGCTGGCGGCGGCCGCCGTCCAGCTCGTGGCTGAAACTCTCTGCATAACGCTCATCCAGACCAACGGTCTCCATGATCTCGGCGATGCGGGCATCGTATTCGTCACGGTTTTTGCAGGCTTTATAAATCTTCAGCGGTTCACCGATCAGTTCCTTCACGCTCTTGCGGGGATCCAGCGAACCGGACGGATCCTGGAAGATCATCTGCATCCGGGCACGGATGGGCTTGAGTTCCTTGGCATTCAGTTTGGTGATGTCGGTGCCGTCGTAGATGATCTGACCATCGGTAACATCATAGAGCCGCAGCAGCAGGCGGCCCAGCGTGGACTTGCCGCAGCCGGACTCGCCCACCACGCCCAGTGTGGTGCCGCGCTTGATCTTGAAGTTTACGCCATCCACCGCATGGAGCTGGCTGCTTGCGCCGACTTTGAAGTATTTTTTGAGGTTCTTTGCCTCGATCAAAATCTTTTCTTCCATTGTCATTTCCTCCCGGCTCAGGTGTTGGACTGCGGCGGATCGAACCGACAGCAGCGGATGAAGTGGCCCGGTGTGACCTCCCGCATCTTCTGGGCCTTTTTGCAGGCTGCAGTGGCATATTTGCAGCGGTCAGCAAAGCGGCAGCCCTCGATCTTCTGGGTGGGGTCAGCCATCATCCCCTCAATGGCCTCCAGACGCTTGGTGTTCTCATCCAGCTTGGGAATGGCGTTGAACAGCCCCTGGGTGTAAGGGTGGCGCTGGGTGGTCTCAAAGATATCCTCTGCTGTGCCGTACTCGATGGCCTCACCGGCGTACATGACCATGACCTTTTCGCAGGTCTGGGCCACAACACCCAGATCGTGGGTGATGAGGATCATGGCGGTGTTCAGCCGCTTCTGCAGCTCATTGATCAGGCCCAGCATCTGGGCCTGAATGGTCACATCCAGTGCGGTGGTGGGTTCGTCGGCAAGGATCAGCTTCGGCTCGCAGGCCAGCGCAATGGCAATGACGATGCGCTGCTTCATGCCGCCGGAAAACTGATGGGGATACTCCACCTTGCGCTTTGCAGGGATGCCCACCAGCTCCATCATTTCGTCCACACGGGCTTCCAGTTGAGCAGTGCTCTGCTCCGGATGGTGGATCTTCAGCACCTCCATGATCTGGGCTCCCACGGTCATCACCGGGTTCAGGGCAGACATGGGATCCTGGAAGATCATGGATACTACACTGCCGCGCATGGCACGGATCTTTTCCTCGGGAGCATTCAGCATATCCACACCATCCAGCTTGATGGAGCCGTCGGTCACAAAACCGATTCCCTCGGGCAGAAGCTGGATGACGCTCAGGGCTGTGGTGGTCTTACCGGCACCGGTCTCGCCCACCAGACCCAGCGTCTCGCCGTAGTTCAGATCCAGGTCCAGACCATTGACGGCGTAGACGGTGGAAATTTCGGTATCATATTCAACGCTCAGGTTTTTGACTTCCAGCAGCTTGTCGCTCATTTCAGGCCACCTCTTTCACATTCTTGGTGCGCATTGCGCGCTTGGTCTTTTTGCCGCTGCCCAATGTGCCGCGCAGCTTCGGGTCGAGGGCATCGCGCAGAGCGTCGCCGCACATATTGAAGCAGAGCACCACGATGATGATCGCAATGCCGGGAGCAATGGCAATGATGGGCTGGGTGGACAGGTACTTATAGCCACCGCTGACCATTGCGCCCCAGCTGGGAGTCGGGGGCGTGATGCCCATGCCCAGGAAGCTCAGGTTCGCTTCGGCCAGAATGGCACCGCCCAGGCTGGCGGTCATGCTGACGATGTTGACAGACAGGCAGTTGGGGAACACATGCACCAGCGTGTTGCGGATCCGGGATGCACCGCACAGGGTACCGGCGGTGACATAATCGGCATTGCGGACGCTCAGCACCTGACCGCGGGTGACACGGGCGTAGCCGGGCACCATCGAGATGCCGATGGCCAGGCAGACATTGCCCAGGCCCTGACCCAGGATCGCGCCCAGAAACATAGCCAGGATCAGCATAGGCACAGCCATCATGGCATCCATGACACGCATGATGAAGGCATCCACCACACCGCCTGCCATGCCGGCGATCAGGCCCAGTGCCATGCCGATAACGCTGGAAATGACCACGGCCACGATACCGACCGTAAAGGAGATGCGGGCACCATAGATGATGCGGCTCAGAACATCACGGCCATTGGAGTCGGTGCCCAGCCAGTGCTCGGCAGAGCAGCCCTTCAGAACATTGTAAAGATCATCCTTGTTGGGATTATAGGGAGCAATCACCGGTGCGAAGATGGCGATGAGCACCATGATGAGAAGCAAAATTGCGCAGACCACGATGATCTTGCGGCTGAACATGACCCGGAACACGCGGGAGGACGTGATACGGTCCAGCAGACCCTTCTTTTTTGTCTTGTTTTCCACAGTTCATTCCTCCTTTTAGCGGGTGCGGGGATCGATGATGCCGTACAGGATATCGACCACGAGGTTGCAGATGGCAACAAAGATGGAGATGATGAGCACACCGTTCGCCACCAGCATGAAGTCACGGTTGCTGATGCCGTTCATCATCACGCTGCCAAGACCCGGGATGACGAACAGGCTCTCGATCAGGACGGTGGAACCCACCATGGAGCCCAGGCGCATACCCATGGTGGTGACGATGGGGATCATGGAGTTGCGCAGCTGGTGCCTGAAGGTAACATCCTTCTTGGAAACGCCCTTGGCACGGGCAGTGGTCACATAATCCTGCCGCATGACTTCCAGCATGGAGGAGCGGGTCAGACGAACAAAACCAGCGTTGACACCCAGACTCAGCACAATGATGGGCATGATCATATGGCTGAGCCAGCCGCCAAAATCACGGGTGATGGGCACATAGCCGGAACTGGGCAGGACCCGCAGTTTGAGGGCAAACACCAGCATTCCCATCATGCCCAGCCAGAACATGGGCATCGAAACGCCGATGTTGGCAAAGAAGGAGATCACACTGTCAATGGCCTTGCCGCGGTTCTTGGCGGCAACGATGCCAAACAGGATACCGGTGATCGTTCCGATGATGAAAGCCGGGATCACCATGGTCAGGGTTGTTCCCAGACGGGGCAGGATGATGTCAGCGATCTCAGACTGATAGCTGATGGACTGGCCCATGGTGCCCCGGAACAGGCCGCCGATCCAGCTGAGATACTGGACGATGACCGGACGATCGAAACCATAAAGGTGGCGGTAATAGGTGATCTGCTCTTCGGTAGCGGTTGCACCCAGATAGTTGGCTACGGGATCGCCCGGAACCATCTGAATGAGGGCAAAGACGAACAGAGTGACAAGCAGAATGGTGATGCAGGATTGCACCACACGCTTGCCGATCATTTTGGCAAGATTGTTCGATTTCATAGTTCGCTCCATTTCCTGCGGAACCTTTCTCCCCCTCTAAAACAAATTCCGGCGCAGTTACCCGCGCCGGAATCTGCCGAAATAAGGAGAAACGTATTCCGGTCGTGATACACTAAGGTTGGTCGCTTACTTGTTCAGCCAGCAGGCGGACAGATCCCAGCAAGCAGTGAAGGCTTCGGTTGCGTGGTCGTCGATGACATAATCGTACTTGTACATGGAGGACTTATTCACGTACAGCACGCGGCCAAACAGGCAGGAGCCATCCTCGGCATCGTAGATCGCTGCCTGCAACTCCTTTTCCAGCTTGTGCTTCTCATCGGGATCCATGCAGCGGCGGATCTCCTCCAGCAGCTCCATTTCCTTGTCCGGATGCTGGATGCCCTTGGCGTAGTAAGCGCCGTTCTTGTCCAGATGACGACCCATATACAGGCCCAGATCGGGAGCGATGGTTGCAAAGTGGAGCATCAGGCCCTCCCAGGTGCCATCCTTCATGTACTGGTTGTTGGTTGCGCCGTCCACCTGCTGGATGTTGCAGTGGATGCCCACCTCGTCCAGCATGTTGGCAATGGCCGTCAGCATATCGGACATGCCGCTGATGGTGACAATGTTGGTGGTAAAACCATCGGCATAACCAGCCTCTGCCAGCAGGGACTTTGCCTTCTCCGGATCATAGGTAAAATGATTCAGGCTGTCGTTGTAGGTGGCGGAACCGGGAACTGCCCACTGGTCGGTCATCTGTGCCATGCCCATCAGGAATGCTGCGTTGATGGCATCCACATCGATGGCGTAGCACAGGGCGCGGCGGACACGGGCATCGGCCCAGGGGCCGTCAATGGCACTGTTGGGAATCAGACCCAGACTCTCGACACCCATGCCGTTCTGGTTATCTTCCTTGACGTAGATGCCTGCACCGTCCAGCTGCTGCAGGATGGTGGGATTGGCCAGACCTACCCAGTACATATCGTACTCGTTGGCCTGGAAAGCAGTGTTTGCGGTGCTGGACTCAGTGACAAGGGTCACCTCCACGGAATCCAGATAGGGCAGGCCCTCCTTCCAGTAATTCTCGTTCTTGGTGTAGATGGCGTAGGCGTTGTTCTCGAACTCGCTCAGCTGGAAGGGGCCGGTGCCGCAGGTGACGGCATCCAGGCTGCTGGGGTTTTCCAGTGCCTTGGGGCTCATGTAGTAAACGAAGAAGCCAACGGACTCCAGCGTAGAGGAGTTGGGCTCTGCCATCATCATCTTGATGTGGGTGTCGTCAATGATCTGGCACTCGGCAATGTTTGCGGTCTCGGTGCGGTTGTTGGCCTGATACTCCTCGATGTTACGCTTGACGGCCTCTGCATTGAAAGGCTCACCGTCGGCGAAATTGACACCCTCCCGCAGAGTCCAGGTAATGCTCAACTCATCGGTGTTCACATCCCACTCCGTTGCCAGATTGGGGATCATATTGCCCTCGGCATCATAGCTGGTCAGGCTTTCATAAGAAAGCGTCAGGTAGTAAATGGCCGCGTTGCCGGTGGCACGGGGGGTGTAACCGGGGGTTGCAATGGGGCTGGAATAGCACAGGCGCAGGGTGCCGCCTGCCTTGGGCTCACCGGTTGCTACTGCACTGGCAGCAGTGGAGCCAGCCGTGCCGGCTGCGGTGGAACTGGAAGAGCCGCCGCATGCGGCCAGTGTCAGGGCCGTTGCAGAAATGCCCATAGCCTTGAGGAAGTTTCGACGAGAGATACGTTTCATAGTGGTTTCTCCTTCTTGTCCTTCTTGTCCTTCTTATTCTTGCGTTCATCTGCACGGTTCTGTGTCTGCCGTGCTTTTGTTGTATTTAGTTTAACGCACCGGGAGCTTTTCCAGCTACCAAAAAAACGAAACTAATTTTTCATTTTCCGTGTTCCTGTTCCGAGAGCTTCAGCATTTTTTCAAGTTTCCGACCTCTGTTTTTCATTTTCAGAGGTTTCTTCTGTCCGAAAAAAGAAAACAGGGCCGGTCTCCCAGCCCTGCCTGTTTCAGTGCGATGCGTTCAGCCAGTTATCCAATGCGCTTTGTTTTGCCTGAAGGATCTCCTGTATTCCGGCCTGTTCCAGTTTTTCCAAAAACTCCGGGAGTGCCTCTTCCGAATCCAGATAGCCGCACATCAGCCCATTGTGATAGCTGTTCTTCAGTGCCCGGCAGGCATCCAGCTTTGCGGCAACTGCACTGTTGTTGAAGCTGAACCCATAGGCCGGAGAGACCCACTGCGGCTGCTCGTCTGTTTCCGGCAGCAGTCCGCTGGCGTTGAGATACAGATTCTGCCACGGATGGAACTGCTCCTCTTTCCCATCTCCCTTCGCAAAGAGATCGTAGCAGGATGCATCCGTGTACAGCAGTTCAAGAAGAGCCAGTGCCTCCCTGCGGTGGCTGTTGGTCGCAGGCAGGCACCAGCTCTCCGCCGGGATAGAGCCGTTCTGAATGGTCGGCCCCAGCGGGATGGCAGTCAGCTCTGTGCCACAGGCCCGGGTGTAGCAGTCCAGTGAATCCCGGTTGAGCCGTGCAAAAAAGCCGAAGCTGTTGCACAGCCGCATCCGATCGGTGGCCGGTTCGTCCCGCAGGCTGGCATTCCGCAGGATCAATCCTTCCTGATACCACTGATGCATGGTTCTGCAAAGCCTGCTGTAAGCATCCGCGGCATACCAGTTGACAACGGTGGTGCCGCTTTCTTCGGTCAGAACACCAAAGGTATCTCCCAGAGGATCCAGTTCCGGAAAAGGAAAAACCTGTCCATTATCCGGCAGAACCCCCTCTGCATTTGGCCGACGCTGCCTGACCTGCATCAGCAGGTCGTGCAGGGCATCCAGATTCGTGATCTCCTCCGGTCTGGCATCCAGCTCCCGCATCCAGTCGGCCCGGGCCAGAAAGCCGATCTGATACATCGAGACTGCCCGTGCCGGGACCGCATAGATACGGCGGTAATAGGTTCTACTCGCCCACTGCTGCTCTGAGAACAGAGCTTTCAGCCCGGGATATTCTTCCAGAAGCGCACTCAGGGGCAGGATGCAGTTCTGATTCAGGTAAACATCCAGTGGCTGATTCTCTGTGAGGAAAAACAGATCCGGCATGGTCTGGCAGACCATCCGTTTCCACAGCTCTGCCGAGTAATTGGTGGGTGCCACCTGCTCGATAGAGACGCCGAAGCCCAGCTTCTGCTTTGTGACTTCGCTCAGCGCCGCCGAAATGCGGACACAGGCAGTTTCATCCGATTGGCCCGGCATCAGCACTGTGACCATAAGCTCTGTTCCACTTTCTGCCGTCGATGCCGCCCGCTCCCCGCAGCCAGCAAGCAGAGCTGCTCCGGCTGCAGCACCGGTCAGCTGTAAAAATGTCCTGCGAGCCATCCTTGTTTCTCTCATAATGCTGCGCTGCGCTCCTCCTGTGGGGTCTTGTGATAGAACTTCTTATAAGAAGTGGAGAAATGCCCGAAATTCGTATACCCGATCTTGGCCGCGATTAGGCTGATGGGCAGATTGGTGGTGCAGAGCAGGCTCTGGGCTTCCTGCATTTTCTGCTGAATGATATAATCCTTCAGGTTCATGCCGGTCTCTTTCTTAAAAAGCCGGGCCATGTAATCCGGATTCAAGTGGACAGCCTCGGCCAGTTCTTCCCGGCGCAGCTCGTTATCCAGATGCTCGGCAATGTAAGCCATAATGATCTCTACAGTACTCTGGCGGCTTTCTTCCGTTTCGCTATCCCAGACCGAGGCCACATAATGGACCAACGCCTTCATATCCGGCACAGTCTTCATGCCGTTGCGGTAAAGTTCCAAAGCTTCCGGCTCCCGGAACATATCGCCCTGCCGTTTCTTTTCCGGCAAAGAGAAAAGCATCTGCATAAAATCCTGATAAAAATACCGCAAAGTCTGGCTGTTCAGCTGATTGTTGACCGTCAGCTTATCCAGCAGCTGGCAGGCTTCCTGCTCCATTGCCTGCGCACATCCCGTCTGCAGCAGCTTCTGCCATGCACCGATCTGCGGAATACGGAACACTTCCCGCGTCTTTTCCGCTGAGCGGCCCAGCAGAACACCGCTTTTCAGGGCCACGTTCTCGCTCCGTTGCTGCAGCAGCTCCTGGTAGATTCCCGGTGCCTGTTCAAAGGGCTGCGGCCCCTCCGGATAAAAAGCCGCCTCGCAGTGGATATATTGCGCACACGCACTTTGCAGATAATTCAGCTGCCGGGTGATATAGTCTGCCTCCAGCGGCTCCCCCACCCGGCTTTGCAGCACCAGAACGAGACACTGCTCCGCAGGGATCGCCACCGTCACGCTGAGCACCTGCAGCGGCGTGAACACCTCGCTGCTCATATTCCCCACTGCCGTGCTCAGCAGGCTCAGCTCCCACGGCTCCTCGCCTTGCTTCCAGCGCAGCGGCTGCATCAGGGCAACCCAGCATTCCCGCTCCCGCCGGGGTACAAGGCTCAGTTCTTCAAACGCGGTCAGGCTGCTTCCCGGGGCGTTGCCTGATAGGAAGCCGCGCAGCATAGTCTCCACGATCTCCTTTTTCTGGTCGTCAAAAACAGCACCCCTGCTCTGCAATTCCAGCGCCGCCCGTTCCTCTTTTACATTTTCCAGCGCACGGCTCACTGCATCCGCCACCTGCTCGTAAGGGGCGGGCTGCATGATATAGTCAAAACCGCCCAGCCGCAGTGCCTCCTGTGCATATCGGAACTCAGCATGGGCTGTCAGGAAGATACAGCGGGTGGTCATCCCTCGCTGCCGGAGCCAGTCCAACAGATCCAGCCCGCTTTCCATGGGCATTTCAATATCGCACAGCATGACCTCGGCCTCCTGCCGCAGCAGGCTGGCCTTGGCATCCACAGCGTTCAGAGCTGTATCCACCACAGTAAATCCCATTGCTGCCCAGTTGGTGCAGTGCAAAAGCCCCTGCACCACGGTGCTTTGATCGTCTACGATCAGCAGTTTCATGCTGTTTCTCCTTCTTTCTTCTGTAAGACCGGATCTATCGGCAGGAACAGCTCCACCCTGGCACCGCCGCCCCGGCGGTTATTGGTAAAGGCGATGGCTGCCTGCTCCCCATAGAGCAACTGCAGCCGCCGTACCACATTGAACAGCCCGACGTGCTGTCCATTCTCCTCCTGCGGGGCGGCACAGTTCAGCTGCTTCAGATCCCCTGCCGTAAAGCCTGTGCCATTGTCCGCCACCGAAAGATCCGCCATGCAGCCCTCTTCCGTTTCGAGGAGCTTTGCAGTGATCGTGATCTTCAGCGTTTTGCCGATCATCTTGCCGTGCTTGACGCTGTTCTCCACCAGCGTCAGTAGCGAGACCGGCGGCAAGGGCAATTCGCTGAGTTCCGGGTCGATCTCGCATACTACCTCCACGGGATCGTTCTGCCCCACGCTGGAAAGTTCCGCGTAGTTGCAGCACTGCTCGATCTCGGTGTGCAGAGGCGTTGTGGTCGCTGTAAAGGAGAGGATATAGCGCAGATACCGACTCAGCAGCAGGATCAGCTGCTGGGCATCCTCGCGGCTGCCGGTCTGCACCATGGCATAGACACTTTTCAGGCAGTTGAGCACAAAGTGGGGCCGGATCTGCAGCTTAAGGGCGGTCATCTCGTTGCGGCGGGCTTCCAGCTCCTTTTCGTAACCGTCGATCTTCAGCTGGGTGATCTGGTCGATCATCCGGTTGAAGGTCTCGTTCACCTGCGTAAACTCAGCGTTGCGATAATCCACACTGGAGCGCACCGAAAGTTCACCGCGGCCGATCCTGTCCATGGTGCTCACCAACGCCGTCATAGGAGCAAAGATCTCCTGCTTCATATAGAACAGGATGAACGGGATCGCCAGCAGAACAAAAACAGCGCCCATCACCAGCAAGATCTGATACGGCGCAAAGTACACTCCAAAATGCTGGCAGGGAACCAGATACAATACCGTCAGCGCTTTGACCTGTTTGCGCACCACCAGTCGGCTGTCCCTGCCCACCTTTGTCAGGCAATACCCCTCACTGTTCCATTCCATCTTTGTGGGCAGAAGGTTGGCATCCCCTACCAACACATTGCCGCTGTCGTTCATCACAATGACCTGACCGTCCAGCCCATAGTCCTCCACCAGTTCTTCAAACACCAGCCGCAGATCCACCGCAGCGGTCAGGCTGGCTTTCTGGTAGAAAACACTGCGCAGCAGGTAAAGCCGCTGGCCGATGGTGCGCAGATACCATCCCTTTGTCATCATTTTATTGGTCTGGCCCGGCTGGCCGAGATACGCTTCCAGATTCAGTTTCTGCTTGAGCTGCTGGGCAGCCGCACCGTAGCGCCCCACATACAGGTTGCCCGAACCGCTGCGCAGTACCACACCCATCAGGGGATCATTGGCAGCCAATACCGCCGGAAACCCCTGTGCGATCTCATAAGCATCCAGGTAGGCGCGGGTGCGGTCGGTCTGTTCGCTCAGACTGCGAAAGGTCGCATCGTTCAGTGACAGATTGAGCAGGTAGTTTTCCACCGAATCCAGCTGATTCTCAAAATTTGTGGTAAACATATCAAGGCCGCCGGATGCCGCAGCTGCCAGCCGGTTGCGGCTATAAAGCCCTGAAAAAAAGAGCAGCAGCCCCAGCAGAATACCAATGGGAATGGCGATCCCCAGAAAGATCATTACAAGCTGCCTGCGTAATGATGGCCGTTCCATTTATTTTCAAACCTCCTGCTGCTTGCATCCTGCGGAAAATGCGATTATAATAAAAACCGTCCAACTCGTTTCGTACAACGTTGTACCACAATCAAAAAGAAGAGGCTCCTTATGCAGGAACAGAACATTGCACAAATGCTTGAAAATCCATTCATGCAGTACAATCACATCGAGATCGTATCGGTAACGTCGGACAGCGCCGTCATGTCGCTGGACATCCGGCGGGACACCACCAACATCTACGGTTATGTGCACGGCGGCGCATTTTTTACCATGGCCGACTGCTGTGCCGGGCTGACCGCCCGCTCTGACGGGCGGCAGTATGTCACCCAAAATGCTTCGGTCAATTTCATCCACAACGTCAAAGCCGGTCACCTGACAGCCCGCGGCCGGACGGTCAGCCGCCGCCGACACATCTGTGTGGTGGCTGTGGAGATCACAGACGAGACCGACACCCTGTTATTTTCCAGCACCTTTTCCATGTACTGTATCAGCGCCGAGGGCTGACTGCTCTTTCTTCCCCGCACTGCGCACGTTTTGCGTGCCGGTGCGGGGCTTTTTTATTGTGCAGCGTATTCTGTCAGCGGCCCGCAGCTCTCCCTGGGAACATACTCGATCGGCAGCAGCCGGCTTTCCGCCGTGGCAATCCGACCGTCCAGCTGCCCCAGCACCAGCTGGATGCACTCCCGCGCCATATCCTCCATGGGCAGATAGACCACGCTCAGGCTCGGGATCGAAAACGCATCCATTTCCTCCGGGCCGTTGCCTACAGCAATCAGCCGGGGCAGCTTTTCACCGATATATCCAGCCTCACAAAAAGCCCGCAACGCACCATGCGCAATGGCCGAGGAACCGCAGAACACTGCGTCCGGCAGCTGCTGCTTCCACTCGTGCCGCAGCCGATGCGAAACCGCCTCATAACCGCCTCGTATGCTGTTATCACAATACCGGTTGGCCAGGATCGTCAACCCGTGGTGCTCCCCTTCCAGCCGGAACCCATGCATCCGGTTTTCCATCCCCTCAAAGACCGGGCTGCTCGTCAGAACTGCCGCCGTCTTGCATCCCTGATCCGCAAAAGCCCGCGCCGCCAGAGCACCCATCTTCAGATCATCCACATTGACGCTGCAATACCCATTGCAAACACGGTTGTACAGCACCACCGGGATCGGCAGCTGCGTGTCCTCCAAAAACTGCAGATCCGCATAGGACGCATTGCAGATGATGGCCGCATGGCAGTCTGCGCCACTGGTCAGTGCCTCGCTTTCTTTCAGGTGGTCGTTGACATACGGGTAGATGACCAGCCGCACCGGACGTGCCGTTTTTTCGATCTCGGCCCGCAGACCATCCCAGAAGCGGAGCATCATGCTGGCCCGGAAATCCTGTGCCCAGAACATGGCCACCACCAGCTCATTGGCACCGCTGCCGCCCCGCAGGCAAACAGCACCCGCAATGCCCCGCCGCTGGGCAGTATGCCCCTGCAGCCCCCGGCTGCGCCGGACACGCCCAGCACCCAGCTGCCCCCGCCGGAACTGCCGCAGCCGGAAAAGCCCGGCGTCCCCATGACAGACGGCACCCCCATGGCCTGCCGCCAGAAGAATGCCGCCGCCTTTCTGGCCGGGGACGTGCAGACCAGCGTGATGGCCCACTATGCACCCGGACTGTTCAGCACCGACCAGCACACCCATTCCTGCCATCCGGCCCCGGACGAGGATGCTTCTCAGGTGCTGAGCCTTGTGGACTGGCGTGAGGATGCACCCTACGGCTAACAAAAATTTTTCAAATTATTTTTGCTCTACCTGTTGAAATCTGCGTCCGCTTCCCTTATTATGGTAGCAAACAAAGATAAAGGCAGGTTTTGCATCATGGCAGAGATCAAATACGAAGTAGTTCAGCGCATTGCAGTGCTCTCGGAGCGTCCCCGCGGCTGGGAGCGCCAGCTGAACCTCATCAGCTGGAACGACGGCGAGCCCAAGTACGACATCCGCGACTGGTCCCCGGACGGCACCCGCATGGGCAAGGGCATCTCCCTGAGCCACGACGAGCTGGCCATCCTGAAGGGCATCCTCGAGGATATGGAGCTGTAAGATGACGGACCGCGAGGAATTTCTGGAGATATTCCGCACCCACATCACCCGGCCCGGCAGCGAAAAGCTGCTGGACTGGATGGACAGCAAGACGGACTTCTTCTCCGCGCCGGCGTCCACCCGCTTCCATGGGGCCTGCGATGGCGGGCTGTGTGCGCACAGCCTGAACGTCTACCGCGTGCTCCACGGCACCTTCTTCACGCCGGACGAGGACAGCGAAGAGACCTTCGCCATCTGCGCACTGCTCCACGACCTGTGCAAGGCCAACTTCTACAAAAAAGGCACCCGCAACGTGAAAAACGAAACGACGGGCCAGTGGGAGAAAGTCCCCAGCTACAGCGTGGAGGACATGTTTCCCTACGGCCATGGCGAGAAGAGCGTCTTCCTCATCGAGCGGTTCATGAAGCTGAAGGTGGAAGAGGCCGTGGCCATCCGCTGGCACATGGGCGGCTTCGACGACGCCGTCCGGGGCGGCAGCTTTGCCATGTCGGGGGCCTTCGAGAAGTATCCTCTCGCCGTCAAGCTCCACATCGCCGACCTCGAGGCAACCTATCTGCTGGAACAACGGGGCGAATGATACAAAAAAGACCATCTGTCTTTCGACAGGTGGTCTTTTTAACTCTTACTTTTCCTGCGGCATCAGCTTCGCAAGCTCGGCCAGGACCTCGTCGCCGAGGTGTTCCAGCTTTGTTTTCGGTTGACGGTCCGCAGCAGGCGGTGTCTGTGCTGCCGTCTCCGGGAACGGGACAGTGGGCAGTGCGGACGGAACATCCAGCCGCAGCGGGGCGGTGGATATTTTGTCCAGCTCGCTCCGCAGCTCCTCACACCGAGCGGTCAGCTCGGCGTTCTCCTTCCGCAGGGCCAGCATGGTGCGCTCATAGGCGAACATCCGTGTCTCATAGCGGCGAAGCTCGGCGTTGGCCGCGTTGAGCTTCCGGCTCAGCTGCTCGAGCTGAGTCGGCCCGGACGCAGCGGGCAGAGCCTCAGGACATGACTTCTCCCGTTCGGATGCCATCGCCTCTTCCACCTCCTGCAGTCTGCGCTGGGCGCAACGGTGCTCCCGGGCAGTCTCCCGGCAGAGCTGTTCCAGCCGATGCAGCTCCGGCGTCCGGCGGCTGCTCAGCCACTCCAGCGGCAGCTTCGTCTGTTGCTGCTCCACGGTACGGCCTCCTTCCGCTTTTTCTGCGCAAGGGGTTCTCTATTCTTGCGCTTATCTACGCTTGTTCAGGATCGCCAGCAGGTCATCGTAGTAGCTGGTGTCGCTGTTCTCCTCTTCCACGGGCTTGGCAGCAGAAGCATTGCCGGAAGCGACGGAGGGAGTGTTGACCTCGGCACTGAAGACAGCGGACGGAGCAGAAACCGTCACGCCGGGAGCAGTACCGGCGGCAGCAGTACCCAGCGTGCTGCGCAGGCCGTCAGCGGCCTTGTTGTCGAAGCCGGTAGCCACGACGGTAACGCGCATCTCATCGGAGAGGTTCTCGTCGAAGGCAGTACCCCAGATGATGTTCGCATCGGGATGAGCGCTCTGGGTAATGAGACCGGCGGCAGTCTCGACATCCTCCAGACCGATGTCGGGGCTGGAAGTGATGTTGATGATGACGCCGTGTGCGCCGGCGATGCTGGTCTCCAGCAGCGGAGAGGAGATAGCGGCCTTGGCGGCGTTCTCAGCCTTGCCGGCACCCTTGGCGCTGCCGACGCCCATGTGAGCGTAGCCGGCGTCCTTCATGATGGAGCGCACATCGGCGAAGTCCAGATTGATGAAGGCCGGCACATTGATCAGGGCGGAGATGGACTCAACGCCCTGACGCAGCACGTTATCAGCGGCCTGGAAGGCGTTCATCAGGGTGATCTTCTCCTGACTGATCATCTTCAGGCGCTCGTTGGGGATGACGATGAGGCTGTCCACGTGCATCAGCAGATTTGCGATGCCCTGCTCAGCCAGACCCATCTTCCGCTTGCCCTCAAAAGAGAAGGGCTTGGTAACGATGCCCACGGTCAGGATGCCCAGATCGTGTGCCACCTCGGCCACCACAGGAGCAGCACCGGTGCCGGTGCCGCCGCCCATACCGGCGGTGATAAAGACCATCTGGGAGCCCTTGAGGGCGTTGGCGATCTCGTCCTTGCTTTCTTCAGCGGCGCGCTGGCCGATCTCCGGGTCTGCACCCGCACCGCGACCCTTGGTCAGCTTGGAACCCAGCTGCACCTTGACCGAGGCATGGTTCTTGGCCAGTGCCTGCTGGTCAGTATTCATTGCGATGAACTCCACGCCCTGCAGGCCATCGCTCACCATGCGGTTCACGGCGTTGCCGCCGCCGCCGCCCACACCGATCACCTTGATCGTCGTAACGTTTTCGTCCAGTTCTTCATCGAGCATCAATGCCATAACTTTGTCCTCCATCGGATTTTTATGTGGAACTGCGCAAATGCCGCACAGAAATTATCATACGATATTTATATAACTGTATCGTATCATTTTTTTGCTCCGATTGCAAGACAAAATTGCTTTTTCGTGGGTGTTTTTTTCACAACCCCACTCCGGGCGGGTATTTCCTGCCAAATCTGTGCGCCCAGCCCCGCCAAAAGCCGGTCAAGGTCCGCATACCCGCGCCGGACAAACTCCACCCCGCCAAGGCGGCTGCTGCCCCGGGCAGCCAGCGCCGCAATCACAAGCGCTGCCCCGCCCCGCAGGTCCGGTGCGGTCAGCTTTGCCCCGTGCAGCGCCCCGGCAGGCTGCACATACAACGTGCGCTCTGCCACCCGGACGTTAGCCCCCAGCGCCGCAAAGCCCCCGGCACAGGCAAAACGGTTTTC
>OGLM01001956.1_pt1 | contig 19857 bp, 20 predicted proteins | sample 1572531 | NCBI WGS metagenome assembly OGLM01 (sample SAMEA2581909, study PRJEB24529) | metagenome | biome: Human gut stool | place: China | collected 2011 | reverse complement strand
ATTTTTCAACATGCCTGAACAACGTTTGATTTCGTTTTCTAGGCGTGCGATTTCTTTCTCTAGTTTTCCCTTTTCTTCTTCTAAGTCAATTAATGCATCCATCGCAAGTTCGATTATTCATTTTTATATTTTCTCTTAATCATAATACATAATAGGTTTCCTTTCTTTTAGTAAGTAATTCCCCAGACAATTCATTTTCGATTATATTATATGAGCATCCATCTAACGACCTCCATACATTAAATAGACATCATTATTGTCAACATAGTTGGTAATATATCCTTGTACAAAGGATAGTGCTCATTATGTCCTTAACTTTGCAGAATTTGTAAAGCTTAAAAAAGAAGCATTAGTAACTCAATTCACCAATGCTTCTATCGATATATTTTGCCGTGGTCGTCTTCAGGCAACCCCTTAAAAGTGCCTGATGCGTTAAACCTTTTTTTCTTTTGGCTTTTTTACTGTTTCTCCAGTTCAGGCAGAATGCAAAGCAGGTACCAAGGGATGCAACACCTGCCATGATTACTGCACCACCGATTGCCAATAACTAGAACTGCTCCATCTTTTCGTACTCCAACATAAACTATGCCGCTCTCTGCATTTTCAAATCCTATCTCTTTAAGGATGTCAGGGATATACTCTTGCTTAAATTCGATATTTTGGTTCTCAAATTCTAACATCGTCTGAGCCTTCCTTTCTCGTTTCTTTCTTCTTTCTTTCTTATTGTGAGAAAGAAAGAAAGGAAAGTCAAAGAGATGTAGAAACAAATGTTTTGTCGATCTAAAAAAAACGCCCAGAAATCTGAGCGTAATTAATACTATCCTAATTTCTTAAGGATGTTATCCAATTGTGTTTTCGTCATTTCTAGCTTTTCTGTGTAAGATGCTAGTTTTTCTTTTTCTGCGTTGACTTTAGCTTCTGGTGCTTTATTGACAAAGCCAGGATTTTTCAACATGCCTGAACAACGTTTGATTTCGTTTTCTAAGCGTGCAATTTCTTTTTCAAGTTTTCCCTTTTCTTCTTCTAAGTCAATCAATGCATCCATCGCAACTGTTAATACAGCTTTTTCGATTGTACGAGAAAGTACATCTTCTGTATTTAAGTCTTCTTTAACAGTCGCATGTGCCATACGTGCTAAAATGGCAGTTGATTCTGTATTTAGTGCTACATAACCATTGTCGTTGTGTAATGAGATTGTTAAGTCTTCACTTGGTTTCATTGCGTATTCAACTTTGATTTCACGAACCGTTTGAATTGCACTGATAACTAATGCCATTTCATCTTTTTCTGCATCTGTATATTCAAATTCAACTTTTTCTGGCCAAGTTTCAACGTTTAAGCTTTCTTTATCATGAGGCAAGTTCAAATAGATTTCTTCTGTCACAAATGGCATGAATGGAGATAATACTTTTAAAATTCCCATCATGACTGTATATAAAACAGCTTTTGTATTAGCGACTAGGCTTTCGTCTTCTGAATATAGAGTAGCTTTAGAAAGTTCAATGTACCAGCTGCAGAAATCATCCCATACAAAGCTATATAGTTCGTTTCCTACAATAGCCAATTCATATTTGTCCATATTTGTAGATACATGGTCTAATACTTCGTTAAAACGAGCTAAGATCCATTTATCTACACTGTTGGCTTTTGTCATGTCTAGTTCTGGTTTTGTATCCCCAATTTGCATTTGAACATAACGAGCTGCATTCCAAATCTTGTTGATAAAGTTCCAGCTTGCATCCATCTTTGTTTCGTCAAAACGTAAGTCTTGTCCTGGTGTTGAGTTTGTTGTTAAGAAGAAACGTAAGGCGTCAGCACCTTTTTCTTGAATCACATCCATTGGATCAATACCATTCCCTAACGATTTAGACATCTTACGTCCTTGCGTATCACGAACAAGACCATGGATCAATACGTCTTTGAATGGACGGTTCTTCATGCAATAGCGTGTTTGGAATGCCATACGAGCTACCCAGAAGAAGATGATGTCATATCCTGTTACTAATACATCATTTGGGAAATAGCGTTCTAGATCGGCTGTTGTTTCTGGCCAGCCAAGTGTTGAGAATGGCCATAATGCACTTGAGAACCAAGTATCCAATACATCTTCATCTTGTGTCCAATTTTCAATGTCTTTTGGATCTTCCATTCCCACATAGATTTCACCCGTTTCTTTGTTTGTCCAAGCAGGAATTCGATGTCCCCACCACAATTGACGTGAAATACACCAATCTTCAATATTTTCTAGCCATTGTTCAAATGTTTTATTGAAACGAGAAGGTACAAAGTTAATTCTTTGATCTTCAATTTCTTGGTTCTTTAATACCTCTTCAGCAAGTGGTTTCATCTTTACAAACCATTGTTTACTTAAGTAAGGTTCTACAATTACACCTGTTCTTTCAGAGTGTCCTACTTGGTGTAAGTGTTCTTCAATATGATCAACTACACCGGCTTCTTTAAAGTCATTAACTAAAGCTTCACGACATTCAAAACGATCCATACCAGCATACTTACCACACATTTCATTCATCGTTCCATCTGGATTCATACAGATAGGCATTGGTAAATTGTATTTTTTAGCTAATGCGAAGTCATTAGGATCATGTGCTGGTGTACATTTCATAACGGCTGTACCAAAACTCATGTCAATATAATCATCGGCCATGATTGGAAGTTTATCTCCATTGGCAGGGTTAATGGCATGCATTCCAACAATATCTTTATATCTTTCGTCATCTGGGTGAACAAAGATAGCTTGGTCGGCAAACATGGTTTCTGGACGTGTTGTCGCAATCACTAATTCTTTTCCTGTTTCAACGACTTTATATTTAAAGTAGTACATGTGACCCATAATTTCTTTATGTTCTACTTCAATATTACTTAATGCAGTTTTAGCTTCAGGATCCCAGTTGATGATTCTTTCACCTTGATAGATCAATCCATCCTTATATAAGTCTACGAATACTTTGCGTACCGCATGACTTAAACCTTCATCTAATGTAAAGCGTTCACGACTATAATCTAAAGATAAGCCTAATTTAGCCCATTGGCTACGAATGGTAGAAGCATATTCTTCTTTCCATTCCCACGCTCTTTCTAAGAATTTTTCACGACCAATATCATAACGAGAAATGCCTTCTGATTTTAAACGTGCATCTACTTTTGCCTGTGTCGCAATACCCGCATGGTCCATTCCAGCTACCCAGCATACGTCATAGCCTTTTAATCTTTTATAACGACATAAAATATCTTGTAGTGTTGTATCCCATGCATGTCCTAAGTGTAGCTTTCCAGTTACATTTGGTGGAGGGATCACAATACAATATGGGCGTTTTGATAGATCGCCCGCTGTGAAATATCCTTTTTCAATCCAATTTTGGTATTTATCATTTTCTTCTGCTAAATGATTATATTTTGCTTCCAACGTCATCCACAATCATCCTTTCTGTACATATAAAAAAGCACATCCCCATAGGACGTGCTTGACGTGGTACCACCTAATTTTATTCTCATTCACATTAACGCTGTGTCACGAAATTTACTACTTCATTTCATAAATTCAACTCAAAGACTACCTTCATCTACCCTAAACACAAGCTTTCACCAACCGCCTGCTCTCTAAAGAATACAAGTAAATTACTCCTTCTTGTCATCGCTTTGAATTTAGTTTATCAAAGAAAAAGTAAAAACTCAAATCATTTTGAAAAATAAGTTGTTTTATTCTCTCGTTTACTATATGATGATTAAAGAAAGCGGTGTAAACATGGATAATCAATTATACAATCAAATCAAAGCTGTTCATGAACAGTATATTAAAGAACAAAATCGTTTAGAAGATGAAATCGATCGTTTAAGACGAGAAATCGTTTGCCTCGATAATGAAGATGAAATCGAAGCCTTGAATAAACTAGTTCGAATCGATGACATCAAACGTAAAATGGTTGTAGAATTCATTCATAGTTTAGATAAGATTGTGGAGCAATAAATCCACAATCTTTTTTTAAAACTCACCGTTTTTATATGCACGCGCAATCACATAAGAAGGCTCATAATATGCACCATTATTATAATCATCTAGCGTTTTACAAATCTCATCATTATAGATTCTTAGAATCCCTTCAATATAATCTTCTCCAGGATATAATGTATCCACTATAAGTCTTGTATATACTTTTCCCATATCCAATTCACTTGGAATATTTGTACATAATTCACGATTTACATTTTCAATATGAAAATTGCCCTGCTTTAACCCATATTCTTCGATCACATTATAAACAATCTGATCTGAATTTTCGCTATGCAAGACATTTGCGACACTTATCAAATGATACAAAGGATCATATCCAAGTTTATTCACAACATATGAGTTTCGCTGATGAAGATGTCTAGACACTTTTTCAATTAGAAAACAAATATAGAACAAATCATTCTCTTCAATAGGCTCATTAAAGTATTTGTTCATCATAACTGATAACTCCTATCATATTCCAGACATTTCAAAGCGGCTTCTGTACAAAATACAATTTGATGTGTAGGATACTTGAATTTAACCAACTCCCAAAATGCAGTTCTAGAAATGAATCCACGCGCAAAGTCATCTACATGATTCCAAATTGTATCATCCGCCATTGGCCCTTCAACAATATCATAATCATGTCTTTCACCTTGTCTTGATGAAACTACAAAGTCTAGCCACTCATCGCTCATCTCTTTAAAAATCAAACAATTTCAATTCTTATTTTCAGTATAAGAATATACATTCACAACGTGCTTATTCTTTTTAGTTAACGCCCATCTTTTAGCTTGTTTTTCAAAATTCGTACAATAGAATCCATATCCAAAATCTTTATAAAATCCATCCGTAATAATTTTTGGCTGATTTACAATTACATTACTACCATAATATATTTGCATTCTTTCACCCTCTACTATCTTAACTTATTATGAGTATCAAAACATTTATATGAACCATCTAAATATATTTTCCCCTAACAAAACATCTTACCTATACCTATTCCAATTCTTTAATACCCTTATTCTACAAGTTCACATACAACTCCCTTATCTAGAATGAACTTGATCTTACCCTGTGCCTCATCTTCGATCTTATCATATAATCTTCCAGCACTATAGCTTTCTCCAAGTACTGTATATGGACTGTTGGCAACATATCCAATCTTTCCTAGACCTGCAAGATTGACACTAATGGCTTCTGTATCATATTCATTATCTTTATCTTTCTTTAGATAAACGACCATTTCCTTTTCTAGAAACTCATTTCCATAATAATGGTTTAAACCTGTAATTGTGAAATAAATGTTTGACATCTTCTTGTCCTCCTTTTGATTTCACAATACAACTTTAATTGACATTATACATGTCTAAATATGAAATAAATCAAATTTTCTTTAGAATACATCATTGGACTATTGGGAAAATACACAATCATGCGATAGATATAATAGACAATCATGAAAACGGCCCAGATGATCAATAGTTTCTTGACTCTTTTCGGTTTATTTAAATTCATCAAAACCACCACAAACACAATAAGAGTAGGAATAAGGAGTACATGATAATAGAAGGATAAAGAGAATTTAAAATGAAGTAGATAGTATAGGCTTGTTTTCATGTTGCATCCTGGACATGGTAAGCCTGTAACACTTTGAATAGGACATTTATAGAATAATAAAAGAAGGAATAGTATAAGAACTATTCCTAAAGTCTTAGTTTTTTGTGAGTCCATTGATATTACTTTGTAGGATGCAATAAGAAACTAATGATAGTTGTAGAATGGCTAATACCATTAAAACAACACTATCATCACTTAGGTGTTGACCATTTTTAGTAAAGCTAGAAACCATCTTACCCGCTTTATACATATAGTAAATTTGATAAATACCACAAGTGACAATACTTAATACAACCACAAGGAATGGATCGGCTCCTTTTTCTTGATGTTGGCTTGCACATAAATCATTTAAATCTTTGGCGATGGTATAAAGCCAATAAAAACCATATAGTCCACAAGTCACAAATGTTAAAACAACATTTAAGGCAATACTCTTTTCTTTCACCCCATAATAAGAAGGTTGTGGTGTAGGTTCTGGTTCTGGCATTTCATTTCCTGCAAGCTCTGTATTTTTTAGGTGCGTCCAATCTTGCATACCTGTTTTCCATACAAAGCTATTGCCTGAAAGAATACCCGCATCCATAAACCCTTTCATTTCATCTTGTGAATAAGGTCCTTTGGAATCATTGTTTTCAACATAATACCAATTCTTTTCTTCATCCACATGCATGAATTCATTAAGCTCACTATCTGCTAGTTTTTGCCAATCCTTTAAACTTGCCTTCCATACTAGAGTAGAACCCGTAATTTTATTGGATTCAATCAATTCTTTCATTTCTTCTAAAGTAAATGCACCTTTAGAATCATTATTCTCTACATAATACCATTCTTTAGCTTGTGTTTTATCAACAACCTCAATGGGTTCAACAATTTCTTCTTCAACTTCTACTTTTGTTCCACAATTTGAACAGAACTTTGCATCGTAACTAATTTCGTGACCACAATTTTTACAAAACATAACAAACATCCTTTCGATTGATTCAATTATAAGATGAATCTCTTGTTATCTCAACTACTTAAGAAAAACTTAAGATTATGAATTTGTCGATTCAACAAAACACATAGCTTATGAATACGTTGATCTGAATAGTAAGTCATATGTTGATACTGATGCAACAAATCATCAAACCATGCAGGTAAATCTTGTAGTTTATCTATATCAATGCGATTTAAATCTTGTATGACTTGAATAATTTCTCTAAACGGTTTGATTTCATAAAAAAATTTTCCTTCACCAACAACATGCATTTCATTATCATCATAATATTGAATATTAAGACTTTGTCCATTATCAAATATAGGTGCAACATCCACCCATTTGAGTGTATTTACATTTCGAATAATGCCAAAATTATTTAAATGACGATCTTCATTTAACATTAAATAGTCCAAGATAAACATATTCTCCATTTTAATACGAGCATCCTCAATACCTTCTGATTCTAATTTTTTAATATAAGAATCATAGTCATCTATCGAATCATCCATAATTTGACGACCCGTTACAAGCTCTGTATTGATATCAATGAAACATGGACATTTAGAAACAACCATATCTTTGTAGATTGCCAATGAGTATTCAACATGATCAAATCCAAGTCTTCTACAAATTTCACTAGCCAAGACTTCATTAAAAGGTTGCAGTGTTTCATTTTTATAGCCGCCCTTGAGTAAATAGCGAATTCCATCTTCAATGATCCAAGCCTTTCTTAACATACCATCCGTTGTATTATTTGGAGAATATAATGAAGATTCATTTTGAATACGATCACTATTCTTTGATAAAGAAGCATCCATGAATGGAGCATATTCAAAATCATTTTCAAAGAAATTGATCTTATCATAGGATATATCTAAATCTTTTGGTTTTAACCAATATTGATCGGATAAGGATAAACCAAAAGCCTTATCTAATAATTCACTTGGTGCATGTACATTCAAACGGTGCATCAATAAGTCCAGCCGATCTCTAAAGGATGGGATTCCACGATTTTTAAACCATTCACTCAATTGAACACATAAAGAATTCGAATTACGTAAATGATAAGGCGCATAATCCATATTACACAACGCATATATATTCGTGAATACACCAACTCCACTATTATATTCAGCCTCTAGTACAGGTGTATTTTTATTCATTAAGATACATCTCATTTTCTTTTCTCCAATATTAAACTACACACTAATTATACAAAACATTCATCATTTAAGATATATTTACATTCTTTTTTAACAAAAGCATCCCGCTCATCCTGCACTAACGATCCCAGTAAATTTATTTGGTAACTAAGTTATATTGGACAAGGCTAGAAAAGGTGTTTGCGATAGCGGAAAATATTAAGGTGAATCAAATAAAAGTTTCCTAAATGGGAAAATAACATGATATTTTGCGTATAATTTGCCATACTGAGAAAAAAAGGAGGAATGCAGATATTTCCGCATTTCTTTTTACCATTCAATATCCTCCAAATTTACAACTGGCATAGCTCCATACCTTCCCTGCAAATATCCTTTTTGAATATTTTCTGATTTTCGTGGCGAAAAATCATCTAAAGAATACAAATCAGAAACACCCGTTTTATTATCTTTTTCAACAAAGTAAATTTGATCTCGTCTTAATAAATTTAAATCCAACAAACTAATTTCATGCGTATTAAAAATTAATTGAGCACTCTTCTTATTAATATTTGGATTTTGAAACATTTCGATCAATGATTTAGTCATTGCAGGATGCAATGCATTATCAATTTCATCAATAATTATTGTTTTTCCATTTTCCAATGCATTCTTTAAAACAGGTCCATACGTAAATAATCTCTTTGTTCCATTTGACTCATCAAAATAATTTAATTCATATTCTTGTTTTTTGCCATTCTCAATCACTTGATGAGATGTCATAATTTTAGGTTGTTCATTTGTCTCATAATTAAAATTTGTAATATTTATATCTGCCTTTTGTAGAAGGTGTAAGATAAATTCATTTAAAGAATCATCATTCTTTTCAAACTCTTTAAACATCAACTCTTCTAAATTTTGAGAATCATATGTATCTACCATGTTTGAAAACCACATATATGCATCTTTAGTCAAATCACTATTCCAACTCGTTGCAGTCGCTAGAAATAATTTATTAGAAGTATTTTTATCAACAATTTTAGACAATTGTGGTTTGCTCTTGCTAGTAAAACGATATGTATTGATATTACTTCTCTCAAATATCATAGATGGTTTCGAACTTCTATACTCATACAAATATTCTTCCCACACATATTGTGTATCTAGAACAAAACCATATTCATATTTAATACCATTATATACATATATGAATTCAAACTTAGTCTTATTATTACGACTATTTTCATCCAGTAAAAACGGTGTAATCAATAATGGCTGATCTATTTGTAGATTATTTGAACTACGAATCATTCGAATAGCTGCTCTCATCGCTTTATGTAAATTTGATTTACCAGCTGCATTAGCACCATATATCGCTACACTCGGTAAGATTCTTTCATTTTTATAAAATAATAAATTTTCTTTATGCGAATTATCTTTATTCGTACTTAAGCTCAAGATCACTTCATCTCTAAAAGACAAAAAGTTAGTAACAGAAAATTGTATTAACATTTTAACACCTCCACACTTACATAATACGCATAATAAATAGAAATCTCAACATATTTACTCTATTTTTGCATTTTTTTTCATTTTTTGACATATTACAATGCATTTTACGCATTAAAAAAGATACCCGAAGGCATCTTAGTGTTAACCAGCCGTATCATCATAACTATCATTTTCATAATAGTTATCATCTGGATTGTAGTAGTTTGAATCATCATAGCTTGAATCATAATTATTGCTATAATCATTGCTGTTATCATAACTATAATCATAATTATTGTCGTAGTTAGAATCATAATCATTACTACTATAATTTGATGAAGATCCACTATTATTAATGATTCCCATCGCTTCAAGTTCTGCTGTATTACCAATCGCATTATTTTCATTTGGTGTTTGTGAGAATCCAGAAGGATCTTCTACCGTTTCTGAACTCTTGCCATCAATGACAGCTTGAATCTTCTTTCTAGCCACTTCATTCATAATATCATTTTGAACGACAACACTCGCATAGCTTTGTGCTTGATAACAGAATTTTGTATCTGAATCCGCAACAATCGCATACGATTCAATCTTCCATTTTGGCATTCTGTTTAGTTCATACTTCACAAACTTACTGATTTCATCACCCGATAGGTTTGTATCAAACGCAACAGCTAAGGCATCCATAAACTTACCATAGTTTGTGATCATCTTAGGAGAAACAATACGTTTAAACATAGCTTTAAATACTTTTTGTTGGTTACGAACACGTTGGTTGTCACCATCTGCATAAGCATGTCTTTCACGCGCAAAGGCTAAGGCTGTTTCACCATCCACATGATGTTTACCTACACTTAAGCCAGGCTGCGAATTCGTATAGAAAATATCGACTTCTTCACCTTTTTTAATATCCAAATCAATTCCATCTAAGGCATCCACTAAACTTACAACACTCGAAAAGTTAATACGAATATTATAATTAATTGTGATTCCCAAAGCTTTTTCAATTGTCTTTTCCGTACTCTTCACACCCATTAATCCAGAATGCGTTAATTTATCATAACTACCTTCAGGACAAGCTTGTTCTTCATTGTCAGGACAAACAAGTTCCACATAATAATCACGAGGAATACTTGTCATTAAAATTGTTCCTGTTTTAGGATTGACTGTTAATAATAAGTTAGCATCGCTACGCGTATTAGAATCTTGTAAAGTACCATACGAATCATTACCACTTACTAATACAGTAAACGTATCCTTAGTAATATTATTTACTGGATCACTTGGATTATCTTTCTTAGTGACTTTTGTATAATACACATTTTGATGCACGACACGAGAATCCGTTTGGAAATTAAAATACGCTCCACCCTCATGTAAGATATCACGATACTTTTCATTTAAACAAATCGCATCCACTTCACTATTATAAAAAGCCTCCATCATATCATCCAATGAAGAATAATCCTTCGTTGTGTATTTGATTTTGTCTGAATCCAAATCCTTCAACATACGATTTGTTGCCTCTTTATCCATATCTAGGATCGTACCAATCTTAGCACCTGCAAGATCCTTCTCTTTTTCAATCGAAGAAGCCTTTAAAACAACAATCGAAGTTGAAGTGGCCTTACTATCCGCAAGACTTGTCACCTTTTCAAAAGTATTATCCGTTTTAAAAATAAAATAATTGCCAAAAGCTAAACCTGCACACATACATAGTGCAATCAGTCCCATCAAAAGTCTTGAAAAAAAATTACGAGCTTTAAAATGCAACATTAATATAATAATCAAAGTCAATATAACTAAGACTAAAGACACTAAGATCATGAGTTTCATTGGTAATAAATTCAAATTAATGATTTGAAAAATCAATAACGCCAAAGCTGCAATCATAAATATTGTCAAAAATTTACTGATTACCCTATTTGATTTTTTACCATTCTTTACATTTTTTTTAGGCATAAAAATAATCTCCTATAAACTTCTATATGGCTCACAATTACATATTATAGTATAAATCCAACCCTTTTGGCAAATCCACCAAAAAAAGGGACGGTTTATATAACCATCCCACAATCTACATATATCTTTCACAACGATACGCAAAACCTTTAAAACCATTCTCTTTCGCCTTATATAAATGCTTTTCATAACCCAAAGATTCAGCCTTATGTTTATAAGACAATGACTTCTCTAAGTGCCCATTCAAACTATCAAAGAAGAATAGAAATAAACCACCTAAAGTACATACAATACTTGCAAGAACTAACCAAATAACAGGTACAATGATATAAACTACGTTGAGTACAATCACACCAATAAAACAACTAAAACAAGCAATCATTAAACCTATATGAATCTTATGATATTTTCTAAATAAATCTTCATACTTTCTTATACAAGGATCCACTTGAGAATTAATATAATCATCTGCAGACATATTATTTAACATCCTCACTCGATTTACCTGCAAGAACAGCATTAATTTTATCCTTAGCCATTTTAACCGTACTTTGATCTGGAACCATGACAGATGCCGCATCTCCAAGTTCAGCACACATTAAAGTATCTCCCGTACCATCAACCATATACTGCTCCATTTTCCAAGTTGGATTGTTGTTTAATTGATACTTAATTAAATCCGTAATCTCCTCATTGGACATTGTCGTAGAGAAAGTATTTGCCATCGTATCCATAATAGCTGCATAGTTTGTAATCACACTAGGTTTAGTCGCCTCTTTTACAATTCCCATAAGCACTTGTTGTTGATTCTTAGTACGCTGACGATCCCCTTCTGTATATGAATAACGTTCACGCGCATAAGCTAGTGCCTGCTCAGCATTTAAATGGTTTATTCCTTCATTTACATTTAAATAACTAGTATGAACCGCATATCCTGGTTCTACATATACGTCAACTCCACCTAATACATCTACAAGTTCTGTAACTGTATCAAAGCCAACTTTAAATGTATAGTTAATTTCAATACCCAACAATTGTTCTACAGTACGCTTTGTTGTATTTGTACCATGAATACCTGTATGTGTAATCTTATCTAAAGCTCCTTGCATACATCCATCCCCTGCATCACAAGCTGTAGTGACATAGAAATCACGTGGTACAGAAGTTAATAGAATGGTATGTGTTTTAGGATTGACTGTAGCTATCATAATCACATCACTACGACCATTTTCATCAAAACCACCACGAGTATCGGATCCTGAAATCAATACATTAAATGGTTTTGAAGTAATATCACTAACTGAAGTTGCAGAATCATTATTTTTTACTTTATAAGAAGTTTGATAAACCACACGCGTATTTGAATCAAAGTTAGAATAAGCTTCCATATCCAAAATTTGACTACGACTTGATTCATTAATAATAATCGAATCTACTTCTCCATTATAGAAAGCTTCTAAAAGTGCTGTCATACTATCATACTCTGTTTGATTTAAAACAATACCTTCATTACTCAATTCTTTAAGTGCTTTTTTAGAACCCTGTTCATTCAAACGTAAACTACCCACACTTACACCATTCAATTGAGACTTATTCTTAATAGAACTTGATTCTTTGACAATCACACTCACTGTATTTTTGGCATGTTTGGCAACATTTGTAATACTACTTAAAACATTTTGCGTTTTAGAAATATAATACCCACCAAAACAAGATGCAACACAAATAAATAGTGTTAATACAATACAAATAATTTTAGAAACCACATTCTTACTAAAATAAACAAGCAATAAGATAAAAATGGCATCCAAGACAACCACTCGAATAGTAAGTGGAAATAAGAATTTAGATGGCAATACATTAACACGAACCAACTGATACAATAAGTAAAATGAAGAAATCACCAATACAACACTTAATAAAATACTCAATACTTTCGAAAATTTACTTTGTTCTTTCATAACTAAACAGCTCCCCTTCCATATAAAACTTGTTTTACTGTCTTACAAAGCAATGTAACATCCAGCCAAAATGACCAGTTACGATAATAATACTCATCCAAAATCAATCGTTGTTCAAAACTTACATCACTACGACCATGACTTTGCCACATACCCGTAATGCCAGGCTTACACGCAACCACATCCTCATAATATTCACCCATATCCACTTTTTCTTTTGGCAGATACGGTCGAGGACCAATCAAAGACATCTGGCCAAAGAACACATTGATAAATTGAGGAAATTCATCCAAACTCTTCTCACGTAAAAAATGCCCTGCACTTGTAATACGAGGATCATTGACCAGCTTTTTATTCTTCTGATACTCTTCACGAATAGCCGGATCACTTGCCATTAAATCCTCTAAGATCTTGTCAGCACCAAGCACCATTGTACGATACTTATACATCTTAAATTCCTTGCCATTTTTACCTATACGATTCTGCGTAAAGAAGACAGGCCCCCGATCGCCTTCCATACGATTTTTAAAGAATACATATACCGTTAAAGGAATCAAAATCATCATGCCACATAGCCCTGCACAAATATCCATACAACGCTTTAAAATATAAGATCCCAATTGATTGACACCACGAGAATTTGAAATCATTAATATACCATCAAAATCCTCAACCTTCGTATCAAACGTCACTAAGCCAGTGACCTGCGGTAAATATTTAATGTTCAATACCTTACCCTTAAACAGCTCAAATAATTTATTTAAATTCTTTCTGTTAATTTCCGGAATCGCAATCAATACCGTATCAATATTATGCGTACGTATAAAATCATCTACCGCATCCAATTCAATCGTTAACTTTTTAGAAACAACCTGCTCTTGATGAATTCCATACGACTTACAACTCACATATCCCTGCACGTCTAGTAATGAATAACTATTTCCACGACATACAAAAGCCAATTGCGCAGCCGTATGCCCCGTACCCACAATCAACGTATTATGTTTAAATCGTTGACGGAATATCTTATGCGAATATCGTGAGTTACAACCCGCAAACAAAAATAATGCAAGGGTTAATAATAAAAACCCATATATTTTACGAACCGTCCAAGAACTAAATGGGAAAATCAAAAAACTACCAAAGAAAAAGCCCATATGACTAAGAATCAATAATCGAATCTCATCATACATTAATAACACTTTTCCTTGATAACGCCCAATCAACAACTGCATTAAAAAATACAAAGCACAAAGCTTAATCGTATACTCCCCATAAAAACGCAGAACATTGATCTCCTGCAGGAAATTAATTAATATCCAATAAAATATAAATTCTATCGTTATCTTTAAAGTACCTATTTTTGACATAGTCTAAATCTCCAAATATAAAATCTTATATATTATATAAAAAAAAGAAGAAAAGCACAAATTTACAACGTGCCCTCCTTCGTCTCCCTATTATAAATACGCACAAACTCCTTATATTCACTTGAATCTTTAGACATAGGTGCTTTAATTACTGTATTTTCATAAAGTGCAAAATCTGTATGAATAATATTCTTACTCTTATCCCATACATTTAATCCTGCAATTTTAATTTCTGCATTCTTAAACTCATTTTGAATCGCATCCACCACTTGTTTCATTGAATGCCCTGTGTCAACAGAATCATCCACAACTAAAATACGATCAAAAGATTGTCCCTTTAACTTTTCTAAGCTTTCATGAAAATGAATCTTTCTTTCCGTATTCTTATCATGTGTATTCGATTTTAATTCCATACTTATCAAGAAATTACGCACAAAATTAGGCATTAAAGAAATAATGGGCCCAACAATCTCCTTTAATTTATTTCCCTCACGTGTTGCACTAATTCCTACCATTGGCACTTCAAAGACCTCACTCATCTCTTTACCAATTAAATAGCCTGCTCTAGCTACATAAATCACTAAATCTGGACAATATGTTTTTTTTAATTCTCTAGCCCAACTATTACATTCACTTTTTAATTTTTCTATTGATAACTCTGTATATTTCATTGAAGTTCCCCTTTACGATCATTTTCATTAATTTAGCTACCTTAGTCACCTTATGAGCTAACTTTATACATGGCTTGGTATGGAAAGTACAACTTTTAATAACATCCCTAAATTCGGAACTGTTTTTAGGAATACAATTCACTACCATATAGTTTCTACCAATTTCCATTAAAGTATGTGCATCTGAACCAATCACTTTAACCAAGCCATATTTATTGGCAATCCTGGTTTGTTGAATACCATAATTTTCATCCACATTTCTACCATTATAACATTCAATACAATCAATACGATGTGAATTACTCAAAATACATTCTTCACTAAGAACGGTTTTAGACCTCTTCTCATCATAAGGATGTGGTACATAGACTACACCACCCTGATTTATAATACGATCTATTGTTTCATCACAAGACAAACCAGCTGGTATTTCTTCATTTAAATAAAGTCCTATAATTTCTCCTGATGAAGTCATGATTTCTTCTCCAACAATCACAAAAACCTTATTTTTTCTTTTTGAACAATATTCCTTAAACTTTAATGCTCCCAAGATATTATTATGTTCACAAATCGCAATCGCATCAATGTGACACAAACGACACTTTATATACAACAAAGAATGTAGAAGTAGACTGTCTTTTGAATATCTTGTATGGCAATGTGTTTCTAAACGAATCATAAGTAAATTTTCTCCATATGTATTATAATAGCATAGACCTAAAAAAAATACCTTCCAAAATGGAAGGTACAATGTTTATCCTAAAATTGTAGATATTACAGTAAATGTAGCTGCATCTACAACTGCTGTAGTAGTAACATCATTTAATACAAATGTGACTGTATATTGGTTCGTATTTGAATCTAAAGAACAAGTAATATTAGATACATCATCTTGTACTAATCCAGAATTTGCCAATGCTGAATTGATAGCCTGTTGTTGACCTTCATCAAATGAAGTTGAAGACTTTTCTTCTTTTTTACTAGTTGTTGATTTTTCTTCCTTAACAGGTTCTTCAACCTTTTCAGTTTCAGTAGTCTCTTCTTTAGCTCCACGCTTAAAACTGCGTTCTTTTATAATACCATCTTTACCAATCTTATATTCATAAGATCCACCATTCGTATTAAATGAAACAATATATGAACCTTTTTGTTCTTTGATTGATACATTTTCACATTCACTTTTTGTGGCATTCGCATCATCACTAGCTACTTCTAGAATATCATCTTTTGTGATTTCTAAGCCAGATTTACTACAGCCTGTTAGAAGTAGACCAAAAGCTGTAAGGAATATTAAACTATTTCTTTTTACCATCATCGTCTCCTCCATAACCATATCGATATCCGTAGCCATAATGGCTTTCATCACTCATATCCACTTTATTTAATACAACACCAATTACGTGTCCACCATTACGTTTTAAGTCATTGATAGCTGTTTTAACTCTACGTTTATCTGAAGATTTCGCATCCACTACATATAATACGCCATCACTCACATTACTCAATGGAATTGTATCACTAGCTACAGCCATTGGTGGTGAGTCTATAATAATATATCCAAATTCTTTACGAGCTTGTTCTAAGAAGCGTCCCATTCTTTTAGAGCCTAATACTTCACTAGGATTTGGTACTCTATGACCTGCTGTAATCACAGTCAGTGTTTGTCCACCATCATATTGCACTTGTTGAACACCTTCATAAGAATTGATACTAAGTCCTTCTTGAAATTCAGAAATAATATTTGTAAGTCCAGAACGATTTGAAATATGCAACGTTTTATGAACCGATGCATTTCTTAAATCACAATCAATTAATAATACATTTTTATATTTCGCTGCCATAATACGAGCCAAGTTACAAGCAATCGTACTCTTTCCTTCATTTGGAACTGTACTTACACAAGTAATAACCTGCATAGCTTCATCCATTTGACTAAACTCAATATTTGTACGCAACCCACGATAAATCTCATCTACATCAAACTGATTTCTCTTTTTCTTTGCCATTTCTATCTCCTAAAGAAACTAAAACGCTTCTTTTTCTTAACAACCTCAATATTTAATATATCCATATCACTCAAGATACGCTTAGGATTCTCAAAAAATAATATATCCGCATTCTCACTACCAATACGCTTTGAAACAATTGAGTACGCATCACTCAATTTAGAAATACGATGCCCACTTGCTCTATGTGTATCTGTACCAATCACATCACAATATCCATCATCTAATAAAGATAAAGCATTCGATTGAATTGTCTTTCCATGCATTCCTAAAATAGACGTACGATTAATCTGTAATACACAACCCATATCAATCCAATTATCAATAATCGAATAATCAAGCCCTGAATGAAAATATCTTTCGATATGCGCAATCACAGGTACAAATCCCTTTACCTTCAATTCATACAAACAATCATCTCTATAATCAATGGAATGAATGTCTCGAAGAACATTATATTCCACAAGCATATAACGAGATCCATTTAGTGTAGGATATAAATCTAAATCCAATCCATCAATAAACTCACTATTCATCATGACTTCTCCACCACAATAAATAGGAATCGGACTCATTTCTTTTAATTCCATTTGACGAGAAACAATCTCATTATAAACAGAAACATCTAATTGTCCAGGAATAAAATGTGGTGTACTACATATTCCGACAAAGCCATCAGCCTTAGCAAATTCTAACGCACTTTGAGCATCCTCAATAGATGGCATACCATCATCAATACCCCAAGCGATATGTGAGTGAATATCTATAAACTTAGCCATTATAATTCAGGAATCTCGCAGAAAACAGGAATACCCAAATATTTTTCTGCCTCTTCTTTCGTACGCAAACGATTATCAAACAAGAATCTTAATACCGCATAACCACAGCCTAATACAAAACCTAGCATTGTAGCTAATAATGTATTTTTCTTAATATTAGGTCCACTAGGTACATAAGACAATTTAGCCTTATCAACAACCTCAATATTACGAACATTCAAATTCTTCTGCATTGTCTTCGTAAAAGTACTTACTGTACCATTTGCGATATTCTTAGATAACTTAGGATCTGTAGTTGTAGCCGTAATCGTAATAATTTCAGTATTCGCTTCATTCGTTACTGTAATACACTTTTTAACGCTTGCCGCATTTTCCATACCAACATCCTTAGCTACCTCAGACATAATGTTATTCTGCGTTAATAAATTAACAGCATTCGTAACCAACTTACTATTCGCCATCTGCGAATTATAATCCAAAGATCCACTCTCACTAATTTGTGGAGTTAAATAAATCGATGTACTAGCCGTATATGTTGGAGCAATCAATAACTTAGTTCCAAAGAAACCACCGACTCCAAACAATATACATAATACGATAATCAATTTAATATATTTCAAAACCGCACGAAATAATTCTAATAAATCAATCTCTTCCATTTCATTTAGATCATTACTAGGCATACGATCTAATCTACTCTTTGCCATAAAAGCCCTCCCTTTTCATTCATAAGACATACTCATTAAATATAACATAATTGAAAATGAGTTTCATTAATTCACAAGAAAAAAGCTAAAAAAATTCAATTTTTTAGCTTTTATTTAACATAAGTTAATCTCTTCTAAACAAATCACGAGTATATACTTTATCTTGTACATCATCTAAACAACTATCATAACGATTGGCGATGATGGCTTGACTTAAAGATTTGAATTCTTTTAAATCATTTACTACTTTACTACCAAAGAAAGTTTCTCCATCCTTTAAAGTAGGTTCATAAATAATAACTTTAGCACCCTTAGCCTTAATACGCTTCATAACACCCTGAATTGAACTCTGCCTAAAGTTATCACTATTTGATTTCATTGTTAAACGATAAACACCAATAACTACTTCATGCTCTTCATTTTCAGAATATGTGTTATTATCCTCATATCCATAATAACCAGCCATACTCAAAACTCTATCCGCAATAAAGTCTTTACGAGTACGATTTGATTCAACAATAGCTTCAATCAAGTTTTCAGGTACATCCTGATAGTTTGCCAATAATTGTTTAGTATCTTTAGGTAAACAATAACCACCATATCCAAATGAAGGATTATTGTAGTGAGAACCAATTCTAGGATCTAAACAAACACCATTAATAATGTCTTGAGTATTTAATCCTTTCATTTCAGCATATGTATCTAGTTCATTAAAATAAGATACACGCAAAGCTAAATATGTATTTGCGAATAATTTAACAGCCTCAGCTTCAGTAAAGCCCATAAACAAAGTATCAATATTTTCTTTAATAGCACCTTCTTGAAGTAAAGATGCAAATTCATGACTCTTTTCAACTAATCTAGAATCATTTACATCTGTACTAACAATAATTCTTGAAGGATATAAGTTATCATATAAAGCCTTAGACTCTCTTAAAAATTCAGGACTAAAAATAATATTTTTAGTATTAAATTTCTTTCTAACACTCTCCGTAAATCCAACTGGAATTGTTGACTTAATTACCATAATAGCTGAAGGATTATACTTTAATACTAACTCAATAACACTCTCTACCGCACTTGTGTCAAAGAAATTCTTCTTACTATCATAGTTAGTTGGTGCTGCAATAACTACAAAATCAGCATCTTTATATGCT
>OGLM01001946.1_pt1 | contig 19956 bp, 16 predicted proteins | sample 1572531 | NCBI WGS metagenome assembly OGLM01 (sample SAMEA2581909, study PRJEB24529) | metagenome | biome: Human gut stool | place: China | collected 2011 | reverse complement strand
GTCGGAGCTGCGCTTATGCTCGTAGTTGCTCTTGTCGTCTGCGACTATATTGATGTCTTGTCCTGGCAAAAGTTGACACATTTATTAACGATAAAAAATGTGTAGAACAATGCGAAAGAGTCCAACAAAGTACAGCGAGGATTTCAAATTGAGTGTCCTTCGTGACTATTACTCCTCAGGCATGAGTAAGCGCAAGTGCGCAAAGAAGTACGGCCTGTGTAATTCGACTTTATTGTCGTCATGGCTGTCAAAGTATGAGGAGAAAACCTTACCTTTGCCGTCGGAAAAAGGAGACGACGACATGGCAAGACGCAGCAAGGAGGAATACATGGATGAGAACGCGGCCCTGCGCAAGCGCGTACGCGAGTTGGAGAAAGCGCTTGCGTACTCGCGTTTGGAGACGGAGGCTCGCGACGTGATGATAGACATCGCCGAGCGAGAGTATGAAATATCCATAAGAAAAAAACATGGGGCCAAGCAGTGACGGAACTGGTCAGCGGACGCGGTGTGGAAGTCTCGTCCGCGTGCCGTCTGTTTGGCCGCAGCCGCCAGGCCTACTACCGGTTGCGGGCCTGCGGGGTGAAGCCCTCTTTGAGCGAGCGCAGCATATTGGAGAAGGTGGATGCCATACGCTCGGAGGCTCCGGGCATAGGCTGCCGCAAGCTGTGGCTGATGCTCTGCTCGGTCTTCGGTCGCGAACGCATGCCCGGCCGCGACCGCTTCTTCCGCCTGCTCCGTCGGCGAGGTCTCGTTCTGGCGCGTCCGAAGCCCCGCCGCACGACCAACTCCAACCACCGCTACCACAAGTGGAAGAACCTCGTGCGCGGCTTCACGCCCACCGCCGCCAACCAGCTGTGGGTGGCCGACATAACCTACATACCACTCGAATGCGGGGGCACGTGTTACCTGCATATAGTCACCGACGCCTACTCGCACAAGGTCGTAGGGCACAAGGTCTCGCCGTCTCTGCGTGCCTCGGAGTCGCTTGACGCCCTCAGGCAGGCCATAGCCCAGGCCGTGGCGGTGCGCGGCACGGACAGTCTTGACATCCTCGTCCACCACTCCGACCGCGGGGTGCAGTACTGCTGCGACGCCTACATCGGCGAGCTGAGGCGACACGGCATATCGGTGAGCATGACCGAGGATTACAACCCCACCGACAACGCCGTGGCCGAGCGCGTCAACGGCATAATAAAGCAGGAGGACGTAAACCGCCGACGCGCTTTCGCCGACATCGCCACGGCCGGCGAGGTCATCGGCAGGTACATCGACTTTTACAACACGCTCAGGCCCCACATGAGCATCGGCAACAACACCCCAGAGACGGCGCACGCCGGGAGCGGCGAACAAAAACGGCTGTGGAAAAGAACAAAAACGGCGGGGCATGGAGGAAATGACAATGGAAGATAGTATCTTTGCTGCGATTTTGTCAGGAGGCCCCGCGGGGCCTCCTGACAAAGACCGGGAATGTAAAGTAAAGTGGCACGTTTCCCGATGCGATGTCAACTATTCCAGTACCTCTATCCGGAGTGTGTAAACTAATGTAGTTTATTTAAACAAAAACTGTCAACCTATTTCAGGAAAAGACACGCTGACACTCAACGAATTACAAAAGGGCATCTTTCGCCATGCGAAAGATGCCCTTTTACGTTGCGAAAGGATACCTTTTGCACGCTAAAAGGTGTCGCTTTCGCAAAACAGGAGATTGACAAATATCAAAGACGTTGTGGCATGAAGTGCAGGTGAAAGATTTGGAACGTAAAGAAAAACGACATATCTTTGCCCCCGAAAACATTAACACAGCATGACGAAGTATTTATCCATATTGTTTGCCTGCATGGTGACGGCGTTGTCAACGCTGCCATGCTTCCTTATGGATGAATGCCTGTTCAGCGAGGCGGAAACCGCCTGTAGCTGCCATTCCGACGACGACGGAGGCTGCGGCTGTGCCGACTGCTGTTCGCCCTTCATGCACTGTAGCACGTGCTCTGGCTGCGTCCGGCCCGAAATCGTAGTCTTCAGCAAGCCTGTGGAGACCTTTGCGGCGCACGTGGTTTTCTTTTACGACGATAGCTTTATCGCCGTTTATCACCCGTCAATCTGGCAACCGCCAAGAGCCTGACACCGTTACTCACATTGATTTCACTTCACTGTCCCGACCGGCGGTGCAAACGCGCAGTGCGGACTGATGTTGCGCTGCGTCCGTCTATGTGCTTGCGCTATGGCGGCTGGGTATGGTGGTACGTTCTTTCTCAACCCTCTGCCATGACAGACTGGCATTATGGGGTAAAAGAACAAAACTTTCACAACATTTTTTAACAGCGAAAAAACAATGAAAAAAGCTATATTGGCACTCATTGCCGTTGCGGCATTGGTGCAGGGCACGTATGCCCAAAACACGCTGAAGGCCACCGTGAAAGAGGCCGAAGGCGGCGAGACGTTAATCGGAGTTACGGCAAAGGTTGAAGGCACGGGCATCACTGCCGTGTCTGACGCTGATGGCAACATAACCATCGACGGCATTCCCGACGGGCAGCAGAGCATCACCTTCAGCTACATAGGTTACGAGGACAAGACCGAAAAACTGGCTTTCCCGCTCGCGGCTGACGCCACGCTGACCATAACAATGAGCGAGAACGAGGAGGAGCTTGAAGAGGTCGTGGTGCAGACTACGCGCGGTACACGCAGCATAAGGAACGTGCCGACGCGCATAGAGTTTATTTCAGGCGAGGAACTTGACGAGAAATCGAGCATGAAGCCGGGCGACATACGTATGCTGCTGAACGAAAGCACGGGCATATCAACGCAACAGACGTCGGCCATATCGGGCAACGCGGCAATACGCATACAGGGGCTCGACGGGCGTTACACGCAAATCCTGAAAGACGGCTTCCCCACGTTTGCAGGTGCGGCGAGCGGTCTCGGCCTGTTGCAGACACCCCCGCTCGACCTGAAACAGGTGGAGATAATCAAAGGCTCGTCGTCAACGCTCTATGGCGGAGGCGCGATAGCGGGCCTCGTCAACCTTATATCAAAGACCCCGGAAGAAAAACGTGAGCTGAGCTTCCTGCTCAACGGCACGTCGGGCAAAGGTCTTGACGCAAGTGCTTTCTACAGTCAGAGGTTCGGCAAGGTGGGTACTACGATGCTGTTCTCTTACAACCGCAACTGGGCCTACGACCCGTCAGATACGGGCTTCACGGCCATACCGGAGTTCGACCGTTTCACGTTCAACCCCAAACTGTTCCTTTATTTCTCTGAAAACACCGAGATGAACATAGCCGTGAACACAATGTTCGAGAACCGCCTGGGCGGTGACATCAGGTATGTAGAGGGACACGGCGACGACACACATTCCTACTTCGAGCGCAACAAGACGCAACGCCACTCGTTGCAAGCCACGTTGACACACAGGTTTGACAGCCGCAGCCGCCTTACGGCAAAAGCCAGCGGCACGTATTACGACCGTATGATGGAGGTGCCCGGCTACAAGTTTGACGGCAGCCAGCTGTCAACCTTCGCCGAGGCTGCGTTGACACACACAAGGGAAAAGTGTGAATGGGTGGCCGGACTGAACCTATGGACCGAGGAGTTCAACGAGAAATACGCCGGAAGCGTTGGCAAACGTGACTATACGCAGACCGTAGCCGGAGCTTTCGCCCAGGGCACATGGGCCGCCGCTCGGTGGCTTGACATAGAGGCGGGGTTGCGTGCCGACCATGTGTGGGACTACGGGTGGGCCGTGCTGCCACGTCTCTCGGCACTGTTCAAGATAACCGAAGGACTGTCGTCGCGCCTCAGCGGAGGCTTCGGCTACAAGGCACCGACCATCTTCACAGAGGACACCGAGAGGATACAGTACGCCGGAGTGATGCCCATAAGCCCTGAGAATAACAAGCTGGAGCGCAGCTACGGGGCCAACTGGGACATAAACTACGTCACTTCATTGTTCGGTGGTGAGGTGTCGTTGGCCCTCAACCAGCTGTTTTTCTACACATACATCAAGTCGCCGCTGCTCATGGAGGACGCGGGCGACAACCTGTTCCGCATGGTGAACATAGGAGGACACATGGACACGAAAGGTTGCGAAACAAACGTGAAGCTTGGTTACAAAGACTTCCACCTGTTTCTCGGCTACACCTTCACAGACGCCCGCACCCACGACGGCGACCGCTCGCACCGCAACTACCTGACGCCCCGCCACAGGGTAAACGCCATCCTGATGTACGAGGTAGAGGACAAGTGGCGCGTAGGCTTGGAATCATACTATTACAGCAAACAAAACCTCAGCGACGGTCGTGAGGGCAGGCCCTATACCATATTCGGCCTGATGGTGGAGAAAATATGGGATAAATTCTCAGTATTCGCAAACTTTGAGAACTTCACCGACCGCCGCCAGACGCGCTTCGACACCATCTACAACGGAACAGTTACCCATCCCGAATTCCGCGATATATACGCTCCGCTTGAGGGCTTCGTGTTCAACGCCGGGGTGAAAATAAGGTTGTAGAACGCCGCTAAGCGTCACACGGCAAGGTTTGTGGCACGCCTTTGAGATACAAGGATGTACTATTGCTTAATGATTTAGCAACCACTACATTTCAAAAGAGGGTGTGTCAAAACTGAAATGACTACTCTCAAAAGTTACAGATTATAACCATAATACTTAAAAGGGCCGCATCATTACTCAATACAGAGTTTGATACGGCCTTTTTTTAGTCTTTTAGGGTGATTAAATTTCAAATTATAAGTTCATTTTTTCAAAAAAAAAGAATTTTGACACACCCTCACTTTTCTATCGTTGGTTATCGTTAGTTATCGTTGTTTACCGATATACTTCACTTCCTCAAACATAATATACTATGAATATCAGCTATTTATAATTTCATGGTACAAATATGAATTATTTTAGTAGTCATATATTGAAAAGCAAGAGTAAAAAGATATATTTCCATGGTAAAAGAAAGATTTATGATTATTTAACCGTGCATTTTGTATTTGCAGATGTTTTCATTTGATGTCGGATATTTGCACTTGTTTTGCTCTTCTTTTCACAAAACGCATAAAACGAAGATATTGCATCTTTTTCGCTTATTTTTGACTTTCGTTTTTTATGGAAATACGTTATACTTTTGCAAAGTAATCATAGACAAAAATAATTATGAAGCAAAGGCAACATATATTCCAATCTTGGGCGATAGAAGTAGTAACGGTGCTTCTGGCGTCCACAATATCATTCCCTGTGAGTGATGCTTTGGGAATGCAGTTAAGTCTTCTCCCCTTTGTCATGGTAGCGTGTTATGTTGCTCTCAAATTCATCTATCACATTTGCATTTTTCTGTCGGCGCATATAATTGCCATAGTTGCACTATTGCGCCAGAACTCAATGCCGTCCAACAAGCAGACCAAAGAAGAATATGCCCTTGCCAACACCTCGTCTGCAACAGACAACAATGATGTTCTAATGAAACGAATGGAGTTATTCCATTACGAGTACCAACATGAGGAACGACTATATCTTCAGCAAAAAGAAAAGGAAGAAGACGAAAAACTACAAGCCGTATTGCAATACACTCGAAACACATTCAGGCAATTTGACTTTAACGAAGAAGAAATCTTCCAAATCTGCGAATGCGTCCGATACTTTGTCACAAATCGGCAAGCTCTCACAAATACAAACATCCATATCAAAAGACGTGTAGCCGTTACTCAAATCTCACTAAAAAATTTTGCTTGGAACATTGCTTTTCAATACAACATCAGTCGGGATGTCACGGCTCAATTCGTTATGCAAACATTCCACGAATGGTTTGCCAATTCAACCCTTGACACAATTAGGAAGAATTTACGCACAACGACAGGAAAACATAAGATTAAAATCAATGAGAATATCCTTCCTATTGTTCGTCGTACAATGTAATAAGGGTTAGCGGATAAATTCGAAATTATTGCAAATTAAGCATAGACTAATACTCTTAAATACCATCATCTCATACATCGCCTCATTATGGATATTTATAACTCAAATGCCTTAGAATGATATAACATTCTTTTAATTTCATGTTTCATTGCTTCTGTTTCACGTTCATTTCCTGTATGCAATTTGTCAAGTAATAGTATAAATTCTGAACTATATTGAGAGTTTACACGCACCTCTTCTCGAATATTATTTAACAATGCTTTATGTACTAAATTAACAGCACCAATTTGCTTTGCATGATTAATTGCTTCAGAGTAGAGCGTTCTCCCCAATTCTATATGTCCTTTACGGTATTCGTTTAAGCCATTTGTTGCTTTTGCGCATATATATATATCTGTTTCTTTAGCAGCAAGGGGCAACAATTTTATCAAAATATCATCAGCTTCTTTTGTTTGTCCATTTAAGGCATATGCATAGGCAAGATTATTCATAAATGAAAGATCCTTAGGATTTGCTTTTAAACCAATTTGAAGTATTTTTATTGCATTAGCGTAGTCACCTTGATATGTATATGCTATATCTGCAGCAAAATTTATAGGAGTATGTGCGAACGGCATCATTTCAATCCAATCAACAGATTTTTCTAATGCGCATTGATAATCTTCTTTCAAAAAAGCAAATCTCGCTTCAGATTCAAAGTTTAATATTGGCTTTTTTACATTTGAAAAATCCAAAGATAGTGATTTGTCATTATTTACCAACCAATCTGCCTGTGATAAGCTATTGTCATTAGGCAAAATCAATGATTTTTCCAAGAACGATTTACCTTTTTTCCTTGAAAATTCCAACTCTTTCGTACCAATTGCACTCGCGAGTTCACTAAAACTAAATGGTGAATAATTTCCTGAATATACCATAGACATTCCAGTCTTCATAAAACGCGAACTTCGCCCTATTGAGGCATTAACTGCAATTTCAGAAGCCAATAACCACGGGTCATATTGAAGCGTAGGGTTATGTATAAGAACATCGTGTGCTTTGTCAATATCACCTATATGAAGAAACAATCTTGCGGCAGAACGCGAAATAAATCTAGAAGAAGGAGATAAATGAATTGCTATTTGCATAACATTAGCAGCCTTACTGAGAATGCCTAAATTTACGTAACATCTAGATAATTCAACATACCATATCGGATTATATGGAAATTTGCGAATTAATTGCTTGAAGTATCGTACTCTTTCTTTATAAATGTTTTCTTCATTTAAAATGGCATTTAATTTATCAGATATGCTTAATTGAGCTTGTGGGTTGACGTTATATTTTTCTGACAAAAAAACAGATTGTGCAGTAGATATTAACGAAGACGTGCATTGTTCTGGTCTTTCCATAATATATTTTGCTGCATCCTGAACCTCATGCATGTTTGTATATCCATTCATGATAGCTGCGCTTATAAGATCGCCAGCAATAGCTATATTTTTGCCACCCCTCCAAGCTTCTAGGTATTCAGCAATTGGATATTGAGAAATTTGAAGTTGCTGTGCACAACTACCATATAATTCACCTGACTTAAAACATGTTTTAAAGTCTTTCCAATCAGGGATAACATTCCGACTACTTGTATCTGATTTTGATGCCATATTATTTCTTGTACAAACTTAATTCCGCTCTTTTTTGAAATAAATCTAGTTCTGAAATAGTCCTTTCCAAATCATAATTTGGAGTCCTATTTGTTGATAATATATTTTTAGGATGTCCCCTTTTTTCTGGTTCAGGATAGCATAGATATTCTACAATTTGAAGTAGTCCTTCTTTTAATTCTTCAAGCGGAATATTTTTCTCAAAATCAACTAAAGCATGATGATAAGCATTCAATAAATATGCTCTTGCTCCATCAAAGCCTATTCCGGATTGAGCAAATTGTCGAATTCCACTAGGCAAATATTGATTTAATAAAGCGTTAAAAGAAATACCGCTTATATAAAATACAATCAACGACCCTATCATATAATTATCCATTTGATAAAGTCTTTCCTTATCATCAGGTAATCTATAATTAAAGAATGCTTCTGGTGGTGCATATGTCCAGTCTCCATTAAATATTGATAATGAATATGGACAGTCAACATCCGAACTTAAGCATAGCGATCGACCTAAATCCCCTAATTTTGAAATGTCCCCAATCGAAAGTATGTTTGATGGCTTTAAATCTTGATGAGAAATTTCTATTCGATGAAGTTGCTTAACTCCTAATGCGATATCATGAAGTGACTTCAATTTAAAGGATATGGCTTTTAACTTTTCTGCAAAGACCATTTTTGCAGAAAAATCAAGCATTTTTCTAATATTTCCATCTGCTTTTTCGTAAATTATATAAGTTACCGTAGGAAACATGAATTCATTAAAATCACATTCTCCTCCTTCAATGTACGTAATAACGTTTTTGGCATGATGCTTATTACAATGAGCCGATAATGCCATTTCGTATCTAAATTCCCTTGTTGCTCTTTCAATAACAGAGATTCTAGTTTCCCCTTGCCGCAAATTTCTTGTCATGCAATTACGATAATCAAGAACCTTCATGAAACATTCCATATCTTCTTTTTTCACAATATAGCATATGGAAAAATTTCCTCCTGTTTCTCCTTTTGATTTATCCGGCTCAGGAAGTTGGCTTATGACTTTCCACCCATTAACATCTTTACCGACCAAATTGCATACAGCAAACAAAGTATCAGATGAATTCATATCTCATAATGATTTTTGTACGAGATGCAAAAATACAAAAACAAATCTGATTATCGAATATAATTCACTATATTTGCAAAATAAAATCGCATCTAAAAATGAAACTAAATAGAATAAAGGCTGTTTTGTCGGAAAAAGGTATCTCTCAAACATGGCTGGCTAAAAAACTTGATAAGAGTTTCAGTATGGTCAATGCTTATGCTTGTAACAGAATCCAGCCCAATTTGGAAACATTGCAGCAAATAGCTGAAATTCTTCAAGTGGATTTGAAGGATTTAATAACCGACAAAGATGAACGGCAATGATATTTAGTGAACGTATATTGAGTGTTGCTTTTATGGAGTAACTTCCGATAATGCAAAAATATAGGAACAAGTATGACACCAGAAGAAAAGGCGAGGATTACGATAGATAGATGGTTTAATGATTCGGGTTGGCAAGTAGTAAATCGTGATGAATACGAAGCCAACATTTCAGCGGTTGCTATTCGTGAGGGGTTGCTTGAAGGCAATCTTGAGGCTGATTATTTTCTGTTTATCAACGGAAAAGCCATCGGTGTGCTTGAAGCAAAACGTGAAGAGGTTGACGTTTCAAGTCATGTTGTCAGTGAACAGGTTGAAACATACGCCAAAAGTGTACCCAGTTATTATCAAGCATGGAAACGTCCATTACCTTTCTTATATAAGTCCAACGGGAAAGAACTCCTGTTCAAGGATATGCGTAATCCTGATGCTAACTGGGAAACACTAAGCAAAATACATACTCCGAATGATTTGGTTAAGAAATTCGGTATAGATGATCCATTTGCCGGACTTCCGACATTGCCCCAAAAAGGGTTGAGGGATTGTCAATATGAAGCTGTAACTGAATTAGAGAAAAGTTTTAAGTCGGGCCAGAAAAGGGCTTTGATGGTATTGGCGACTGGAGCAGGAAAAACTTATACGGCTTGTTTGACCGCTTACAGAATGTTGTCTTATACGCCGATGCGCCGTGTTTTATTCCTCGTTGATCGAAATAATCTCGGCAAACAGGCAGAAACAGAGTTTGGCACGTTTCGTTTGACAGAAACAGGCGATGCCTTTAATACCATATTCTCGGTAAACAGATTGAGAAGCTCCGCGATTCCATCAGATAGTAATGTGGTTATCTCAACCATCCAACGACTATTTTCATTATTGAAAGGGGAACCAATCGCAGACAATGACGAAGATGATGAGAACGAGCCGGATAAAGAAGTTGTCTTACCCCCTAATCCTAATTTGCCACATGATTTCTTCGACCTTATTATAATAGATGAGTGCCATCGTTCCATTTACGGCAACTGGCGTAAAGTATTGGAGTATTTTGACACGGCACGCTTAATTGGGCTTACCGCAACTCCTATACCTGAAACAATGGCCTTTTTCAACAATAACCGTGTGGTCAATTACACATTAGAGCAATCTATTGTGGATGGAGTAAATGTGGATTGCCGCATTTACCGTATCAAGACAAGAGAAACAGAAGAAGGTGGGGCTATATTGGAAGGGCAACGTACAAAAGTGGAGACCCGATACACGGGTGAGGTGAAAACTATCAGCAACAAGGAAACAAAAACTTATACAAAAGAGGAATTGAATCGTAGTATCATCAATCCTGCCCAAATTAAGCTGATACTTTCCACCTATCGTGATGCAGTTTACACTGAAATGTTCAATGACCCACCACGTGAGCCGAATATGGACTACTTGCCTAAGACGCTCATTTTTGCCTTGAATGAAAATCATGCCACTAACATCGTCAATATAGCCAAAGAAGTATTCGGCCGTGATGATGACCGTTTTGTTCAAAAGATTACATATTCAGCAGGAGACAGTAATGAACTGATACGGCAATTCCGCAACGATAAAGACTTCCGTATTGCCGTTACCTGCACATTGGTTGCAACTGGCACGGATGTAAAACCGCTCGAGGTGTTGATTTTCATGCGTGATGTTGCCTCATTGCCGCTTTACACCCAAATGAAAGGACGTGGTGTAAGGACTATCGGTGATGAACAGTTGCGTAACGTTACGCCTAATGCAATAAGCAAGGATTGTTTCTTCTTGGTTGACGCGGTGGGTGTAACAGAGCATGAACATATAATTCCGACATCATACGAAGGACCGGACACAGAAACAATCACTCTGAAAGAGTTATTGGAACGTATGACTTATGGCAATCTTCCTGACAGTTATCTCAAAAGGCTTGCGTCAACCTTGTCACGCTTATATAACAAGGCCGATAATTCGCAGCGTGAACAATTTGCTAAGTTGGCGCACGATGATATGAAAGAGTTGGCTACAAGGATATACGATGCGTTGGAAAACCAGACATTGCCGCCGTTCAATAACGTCAACGAGCCTAACAATGAGCGCAAAGGCTTGGTTTCCCCAATCACAAATCATGCCGATGCCCGTAAATACATCCTTATTCTTGCCGCAGGGTTCGTCAACACCTTGATGCCCGGCGAAGATGAGCTGATATTCAAAGGTTTTTCTGTTGAAGATGCACAAAACATCACTGATGCTTTCGAACAATACTGCACAGACCACTGTGATGACATCGAGGCTTTGCGCATCATTTATAATAATCAGGGAGAACCGATAACCTACTCCATGCTCAAAGACTTGGAGAATAAATTGAAGATGGAGAACAATCGTTTTTCTTCTAACCGCTTGTGGAACTCTTACGCCATAGTTTGCCCCGATAAAGTGAAACGTACCACAAAGAAACAAGAGGCTGAAGCTCTGACAAACATCATCCAGCTTGTGCGTTTCGCTTATCATCAGACCGAGCGGTTGGAAAGTGCTTACCCTACAGCCCGTCAATATTTTAACCTTTGGTGCGGACAAAAGCAAGGTGGCATAACCGACAAGCAACGTGAGGTGATGAGCCGTGTCGTTGACTGCATTGCTTCTAACGGGGCTTGTACAGTGAGGGATTTGCGCAAAACCGACCGCACAGGAGCAGCGCAGCTTATAAGTGCTTTCGGTAATATGCAGCAAGCTGACGCTTCATTACTTTCTTTATTTAATTTTGTAGTATTAAGAAAAACAGCATAATCATATATGGATAATGACAATAAACTTACAGAACAGGCTTTGACAAAAAAAGTCTGGAATTTGGCAACCACCTTGTCGGGAGCTGGCATAGGGTTTACAGACTATATCACCCAACTCACTTACCTGCTTTTTCTGAAAATGGACGCAGAGAATGTCGAGCTTTTTGGAGAAGAGTCGGCTATTCCGCAAGGTTGCCGATGGGAAGACTTGATCGGTCTCGATGGCTATGACCTTGTGAACCAATACGAGCAAACGCTAAAAGTGCTTAGCGAGCAAGACAATCTTATCGGCACCATTTACACAAAGGCTCAAAACAAAATAGACAAACCCGTCTATCTCAAGAAAGTCATCACCATGATTGATGAAGAGAATTGGCTCGTAATGGATGGTGACGTGAAAGGCGCAATCTATGAAAGCATACTTGAGAAGAACGGACAAGACAAGAAAAGCGGTGCCGGACAATATTTCACGCCTCGTCCGCTTATCAGGGCAATGGTGGATTGCATCCGTCCGCAGATAGGCGAAACGGTTTGCGACCCCGCTTGTGGCACTGGCGGTTTCTTGCTGACGGCATACGATTATATGAAAGACCAGTCACCTGATTTGGAGAAACTGGACTTCCTGAACAACAAGGCACTGCATGGTGTTGACAACACTCCGTTGGTGGTAACCCTTGCATCTATGAACCTTTATTTGCATGGCATCGGTACGGATTGCAGTCCTATTGTGTGTGAAGATTCTTTGGAAAAAGAGCCGTCCACTTTGGTTGATGTAGTGCTGGCCAATCCTCCGTTTGGTACACGCCCTGCCGGGTCGGTGGAGATTAACCGTCCTGATTTTTATGTTGAAACAAAGAACAACCAGCTCAACTTCCTGCAACACATCATGTTGATGCTGAAGACTGGTGGGCGTGCAGCTGTCGTGCTGCCCGACAATGTGCTGTTTGAGGGAAATGCTGGCGAAACAATCCGTAAACGGTTACTTTCTGATTTTAACCTGCATACCATCTTACGCTTGCCGACAGGTATCTTCTATGCCCAGGGCGTAAAGGCGAATGTCTTGTTCTTCGTAAAAGGACAACCTACAAAAGAAATTTGGTACTACGATTATCGTACAGGCGTGAAACATACTTTGGCGACCAATAAATTGGAACGCCATCATCTTGACGACTTCGTTTCTTGTTATAACCCCGACAACATTGCTGAACGGCACGAAACTTACAACGCTGAAACAAATCCGTCCGGTCGTTGGCGCAGATATTCGATAGATGAAATCACGGCTCGCGACAAGACCAGCCTTGACATTACTTGGATTAAGCAAGGTGATGAGGACGACAACCGTACCCTTGCTGAACTCATGGCAACCATTGAGGAGAAAAGCCAAAACATCAGCAATGCTGTGGCTGAATTAAAGAAGTTGTTGGCGGATATTAAGGAGGATTGACATGGAAGAAATCACAAAACAAGTGTTCTCTGAAAATGAATATCAGGAATTACTGCAACAGGCTGTTGCAGTAATCAATGATACACGGCAAAGGGTTGCTAAACAAGTTAACGGTAATGTTACATCCGCCTATTGGAAAATCGGCAAACTCCTATATGAAAAGAAAATAGAAAGCAATCACGGCAGTGGCGTTGTAAAGCGTCTGTCTATGGACTTGAAAGCGCAATACCCAAGTATGGGACTTTCCACACGCCAAATGTGGAATATGAAGAAGTTTTATCTGCGTTATGCGGATAGCGACTCAAAACTGCTACAGGCTGTAGCAGTTTTACCATGGGGGCACAACCTGCAGTTGCTTAACAAAAACCTGAACGATGCCGACACACTCTTTTATGCGGAGGAAACTGTAAGAAAAGGTTGGAATCGCGACCTACTTACAAGTGCCCTGAAGATGAAATTACATGAGCACAAGGAATTAAGGGCAGAAAGCGACAATAATTTCAGCAAGACGCTGCCAGCACCGCAGGCTCTGTATGCAAATGAAGTGTTCCGCAGCAGCTATAATTTGGGCTTTCTTGGTGTCACTTCCCCGATACTGGAGTTGGAACTTGAACGCAGATTGGTTGATAAGGTAAAGCACTTTTTGCTTGAACTCGGCAATGGATTTACGTTTATAGGCAATCAATATGAACTGGAATACAACGGTAAGACAAGTCGTGTGGATTTGTTATTGTTCCACAGAGGTTTGCGTTCCCTTGTCGCCATTGACTTAAAGATTGGTGAATTTAAGCCGGAATATGCCGGCAAGATGAACTATTACCTCTCTTTGCTCGACCGTTTGGAACGGTTCAATGGTGAAAACCGCTCAATAGGCATCATCCTCTGTGCGGAAAAAGACCACGTAGAGGTGGAAATGGCTCTCGAAGATATGGGCAAACCTATTGGTGTGGCCGATTATCAACTCATTGTTCCCAAGGAAGAACTTAAACAAGTAATAGAAAGCGAAATTAAGGCCTTCAATGAGGATAAGATGTTGGGAAACTCTAACAACAAATAATTATGGATACAAAGAAACTCCGCCAAAAGATACTTGACCTTGCCATACACGGTAAACTCGTGCCGCAAGACCCAAATGATGAACCTTCCTCCGTCCTACTCGAAAGGATAAAGGCAGAAAAAGAACGGCTTATAAAAGAAGGGAAGATTAAACGAACAAAGAAGTCCGCAAAGTCTTCCGATACGCCCCATTATGAGAACGTGCCATTTGAAGTGCCTGAAGGATGGGTATGGGTAACACTGGGAAGCATTAGCAACTATGGAACAAGTATAAATGTGCAGGTTGAAGATATTGATTGTAATGAATGGGTTTTAGAACTTGAGGATATTGAAAAAGATACCGCAAAGGTAATTCAATATCTTAACAAAAAAGAACGGAACATAAATGGAATACGCCATAAATTCCAAAAAGGGGATATTCTATACTCAAAACTACGTACATATCTTAATAAAGTATTAGTTGCTTCTAATAATGGATTTTGTACAACGGAAATAATGCCTTTTGGTACTTATGGCATATTATCAAATGAATATATTTGCCATGTATTACGTTCTAATTATTTTCTTGATTATACATTACAATGTGGATATGGTGTAAAAATGCCAAGACTTAGTACAAACGATGCTTGTAAAGGAATGATACCATTACCTCCACTTGCAGAGCAACAACGTATAGTTGATGAAATCAACCATTGGTTTGCTTTGATAGATATGATTGAACAAAACAAATCTGATTTACAAGCAGCAATCAAGCAAACAAGAAGCAAAATCCTTGACTTGGCAATTCACGGTAAACTCGTACCACAAGACCCGAATGACGAACCGGCTGCAGAGCTGTTAAAACGCATTAACCCGAAGGCAGAAACTACTTGTGATAACGGGCATAGTAAGAAGTTGCCTCAAAGTTGGATAATTTGTAGACTTGGAGAAATATGTAAGGTTGAAAATGGTTATGCTTTTAGCAGTGATGAATATAAACCTTCTGGAACGCCATTAGTTCGAATTTCAAATATTGTAAATGACAAAATAGATTTATCTTCTTGTGTCTTTGTTCAAGAAGATGTTGAAGAAAAATTTATAGTGTCAAAAGGCGATTTATTGATTGCTATGTCTGGTGCGACAACGGGTAAAATGGGTGTATATTCCAAAAATGAAATATCGTATCTAAATCAGCGTGTTGGAAATATCAAGATACTAAACAAAGATTTATTACTTCCCGAATATAGAAATTATTTCATGATTTCAAAAATGGACGATATTTTAAAATTAGCCTATGGTGGAGCACAACCTAATATTAGTGCTAAGGTTATATCAAATTTTTTGTTTCCACTTCCGCCAATATCCGAGCAACAACGCATTGTAGCAAAAATAGAGGAACTGTTTTCTGTTCTTGATAACATTCAAAATGCCTTAGAAGCGTGATAAGATGCGCTTCTAAGGCCACGTTATCACCAATTTACCACTTTGTCAACAATCTTTTGTTGTTCATTGGCTGTGCGACGCAGGTAGATGCGAGTGGTTTCTATGCTCTCATGTCCCATAAGGTCGGCCAATAAAGCAAGGTCGTTGAAACGGTCAAGGAAATTCTTGGCGAAACGATGACGGAAAGAATGGGGGTAAACCACATCGCGGTTCAGTCCGTATTTATCGGCAAAATGCTTTAGCTGTTGGGCAATACCTCGTGTCGTAATGCGCTGCCCGAAACGGTTTAGAAAGAGATAACCGCTCGTGATACCTTTCCTTCTCAGCCACAATGAAGCCTCATTCCGTAAGTTTCTTGGAATGTATAAACGGCGCACTTTACCACCTTTGCTGTAAAGGTCGAGATAACCCACTTTCACGTGTTCAACCTTTATGTGCAACAACTCGCTTACACGTGCGCCAGTCGCCGCCATGAACCATACTACGAAATACCAGTCTTCGTAGCCATCAGCCTTTAACTGCGCTTTCAAAAACTTATAGTCGGCATCGCTGATGACGTTCTCCAAGAAATTCTTTTGTTGAACTTTGACAAACTTCACTTTCAGTCTGTCGTGTTTGATAAACTCCAAATACTTGTTGATACCCTGCAAACGGAGATTTACCGTCTGAGGTTTGAAGTTCTCAACCAAATAACCTTTGTATGCCAACAGGTTTTTCTTGTTCACTTCCCCATAATGACAGAGAAAGTAATTCACGGTCCACACATACGATGTCACGGTGTTCTTTGCCAAATTCGTTTTGGCAAGATAATTTTTGAATTTTGTTATCATATACATTAATTTTTTGATGAATACGATAACAATATAAAGCGCAACCTAACGGGCATTATCCGCAGTTGCCTAATGGATGGGTAATAGTTCCCATGCAAATGCTATGTTCCATAAAGGATGGAGAAAAAGTTGAGGGCAAGAAAATGCCGAATCTTGATGTGAAATATCTAAGAGGGGAAAGTGAATTTAAGACCTTAACAAGTGGCAAATATGTAGTCGCTAATAGCCTATTGATTTTAGTTGATGGAGAAAACTCCGGTGAAGTATTTAGAACACCGATTGAGGGCTATCAAGGTAGCACATTCAAACAACTAAACATCAATGAAAATATGTTTGCCGACTACCTCTTACATGTTATAAACCTGCATCGTAAGGCTTTACGCGAGAACAAAGTAGGTTCGGCAATACCTCATCTGAACAAAAAACTATTCAAGGCAATAGAGGTGCCCGTACCGCCTTACAACGAGCAAGTAAGGATTGTTGCTGCAATAAATTCAGTACTGAATAGATTAAATGCAATAATGGAGAATTTATAAGTCCTCCATTATTGCATCAAGTTTTTCAAACATTGCGTTTACAGCATTGATTATGCGCTTTTGTTCTTCTGTGGGTGGTATTGGTATATAAAGTTTAGAGTATTCTGAAATCCAATAACGCTTGTGAGTGTCACCAATGAGCCGTGTTATGTTCATAAACATAGCAACATATTCAGTTTCTATACCATCTGCCACTTTTAGGATTTTCATAGCAGATGATTTTACCTTGAATGGGAAATCAACGAGCTTTGAATCTGTGGTAAAGTCATCAAAGATGATGCAGGGAGTATTCTGATAAATGCCTTCTGTTTCGTTGGTATATCCTATTATAAAAGACTTCCCTGCCGTTAAAACAGGTGTCAAATATCTGTCATCATAATCAGTTGAATTGACAATATAGGCTTGAGGCTGTTCATATTCAACAATGTCTTCTAACCGACATTTGCACCATCCTTTAGACAACTGCGGATAATGCCCGTTATCACAAGTGATTTCGGCCTTCGGATTTATTCGTTTGAGCAGTTCCGATGCAGGCTCGTCATTAGGGTCTTGCGATACGAGTTTGCCGTGAATGGCGATGTCAAGAATCTTGCTTTTAGCTTGCTTGATAGCAGTTTGTAAATCTGTTTGACTTTTTTCTGTTTGGTCAATTATAGCAAACCAACGCTTAATTTCGTCTACAATGCGATGCTGTTCAGCGAGAGGAGGAATGGCGATATTCAAATTTAGCGTATTTTCTGAACTAATGTTGCCTTGACTAACGTTTCCTGTTTCTGTGGAAAATATCGCATCCAGCACATATTTTCCCTTCAATGCAAAACAAATAAAATCTATATCAACTTCTGGAGAAAGGCTTCTAAGACAACCAACACGTTGATTTAGAAGCAATTTCTTGGAAATTAGTGGGACTTTAACCGAATAGAAATAATCTCGTTTCCCTTTTGTGCCTGTCATTGTGAATAAAATGTCATCTTTTTGCAGCAAGTATTTTTCAGCAGTTTCTTTACCAATTATATCTTCAACAAATACAGGCTGTGTATCAAGTAACAAATTATCATTCTTGACGTTCCCAATTCTTATGACTTGCCAGTCAGATTGATTAACATAGGTATTGCTTTTATAGGCATAACCACCTTGAAAATTAGCAATATCTCCCAATTTACACCATACCCACCCTTCCGGCACCTCAAACGGCACATTCTCATAATGGGGCGTATCGGAATGCCTCAGACAGTTACTTTATTTACAAATGCCCCATAAAAATACAGCTAAATAACAGATTGTCATTACTATTGTTAGGATTTTGAGCCAACAATTGGATATCCAAACGCCCTCATTCTTTTCAAGCATACGAGCAATCCGCTTCTCGTGTTCCTTTTGCAGTTCAAGCTGTTTGTCACGATGAGCCATAAGTTGCCGACCTACTTCCACGACAAAGTTTGTACAAATGTTATTCAAAGATTTTAAGGTTTGTGGATGTACCTGTGCGCCGATTTCCTTTGCCTGCATTTCTTGAACAGAGGAATTGAAATTTGAAACAATGCTTCCTATACGGTCAATAGCGGCATTAAGTGCGGCAGTCGTCAGTTTTAGTTCCTCCATCTTTTCAGTAAGGCAGCGTTCTACCCGCAATGCCTCGTCTTTATTGCCAGTACCTCCTATAAGGCCGTCAATGTCTATCTTATCAGATTTACCTTTTCCTATTCCCATATTCATTTTGATTTTGAGTGAAACAATTACCTGTGTAAACCTCTCCTGCGTCTGCAAAGACGGTTGGCCATCTGAGCGCAACGCCTTGCCCATTCGCGTTCATCCTCATCCTTGTCTTTTCCCCAACCACTCATGTCAGAACCTCCACCGCCACTGGATGCCGCCATACTCGTTGCACCGTCAAGGTATTCAGCGAAAAGGAGCAGGGCGGTTTTCTGTACAGCTTCTATGGTCGCAAAGGGATTATCCTCCGATACGGAACATTCCTTGCGGATGATTTCGTCCGCTTCTTCCGGTATGGCCACATGGTAATGGTGGTATTCATCTGTGGAAATGTCGTAATGCCTGAAGACTGGAGCCTGACGATTGGTCTGTGGCATTTCAGGCGAAACGGTAGCTGGCAGTATTTTCAGTTCGGTATTTGGGATTACCGTAGATTTCCGCTCTCCATGAAGCCTTGCCCATGTCGCTTCTATCTTTGACGGCATGAGGTGTCGGCCTTTACCAAGAATGGACGATTTGTAGGCAGAATTTCCCGATAAGACGGAATAGCCTCGTACATTCCCCTTGTCATCCTTTTGCAGGTGTAGGCCATAGCCGTGCGCTTTCAGTCCGGCCTCATAGCCTGACCAACTGAATTTTGGCAAGGAACGAAGCACGTCCATGCAAGTGTCGGCTATCTCCTGCCTGCGCCTTTCGTAAATATCCTCCGGCTGTACCCATCCTCGCCGCTCATTGATAATATACGCAGCCAACATTGCCCGTTCCGCTATCAGATGGTCGTCGTTAACTTTGCCGTCCATGTCCACACGGTTCACGTCAATGTGCAGATGAGGTATGCCACTTTTCGCATCATGGTGAAGTGCGACCACATATTGGCTGTTCTTCGCGTTGGTGAATTTCGCACTGGCACGTTTAGCCTTTTTCGACAGGTCAATAGAATCGAAAACTTGGATGTACTCGTTTGCCAACCTTGCCCAATCGTCCAACGTCCAACCTGCTGATTCTTCCTTAGTAGGGGATATTTCCATCCTTATCACATTCCGCTTGAGCGGCCTACCCTTGTTGATTGTGCTGGCATATTCCTTTTGTTTGAGCACCATGCGCTGGTACATGGCTTCAGCCGATATGTCATCGGGCAAGAAGTTCACTTTCACTATCTCGGCCTTGTCCTTGTTGACCGAATAGCGGACGGCATTTCCGCC
>OGLM01001940.1_pt1 | contig 19998 bp, 8 predicted proteins | sample 1572531 | NCBI WGS metagenome assembly OGLM01 (sample SAMEA2581909, study PRJEB24529) | metagenome | biome: Human gut stool | place: China | collected 2011 | reverse complement strand
TAGTCGAGAGCGGTCATGCTGAAATCCACAAGTACTGTGTCACTCTTTACGACAGTGGCCAAAAGAGATTTGGCACCCGGACCGACCAGTGTTCCGAGGTCGACATGGCGTTCACTGATGTGACCTGCCAGCGGAGAACGGACGATGGTATAGCCTAACTCCTGCTCGGCTTGGTCGAGGTCTGCCTGACTCATGGCAACAGAGGCTTCGGCCGTTTCAAAAGCAGCGATGGCATTATCCAAATCCAACTGGCTGGCAGCGTTCTGCTCATATAGCGGGCGGATACGCTCCAAGTCACGTTTGGCTTTCAATGCCTGTGCTTCATCCTTTTTCAGCTGAGCCCGTGCCTTGTCGGCTTTCGCGCGATACTGATCCTGATTGATCACAAACAAGACCTGATTCTTATTTACATAAGTGCCTTCGGCAAAAAGCATGTTTTCCAGATAGCCTTCTACCCTGGCACGTACTTCGACAAATTGCTGGGCACGGATTCGCCCCACATATTCTCCGAATATCTCTACATCATCTTTTATAACCGGTTCAACAATCACTGTCGGCATTTCCGGCGCAGCCTTCTGAGGTCGGGTCAGTATCCAATACACACCCAACACAATTACCATACATACTACAGCAGCAATGGTTCTCTTTCTCCTCAGTTTCAACTCATGTTTCGAAAAGAATAATCTCATATCGAATCTTATTATTTAATTTAACTTATGTTTGTTCTACACTCTATTATGCAATACACATACCAAAATATCCTGTTTTATCTTATCTGTTTATTATCAACATATTACATTTTTCCTCTTGAAGACGGAAGTGTGGAAAACATCCTTAAAGTGTAGAATTTATCCACATTTCCGACTTTTAGAACATTTTTTATAGTTCTTGTTTCATCAACTAAACAATTTATCCCCTACATTTGTAGTTATATTGTACATCAACACAATAACATGTCCTAATGAAAAAACAAATCTTTTCAACATTAGTTTTTGCAATGTGCCTGATATTACCTTTTTCTGTTTATTCACAGGAACAACGGAAGAAGGTCGGCGTTGTCCTCAGTGGCGGCGGTGCCAAAGGAGTGGCACATATCAAAGCACTGAAAGTCATTGAGGAAGCAGGCATTCCGATCGATTATATAGTAGGCACCAGTATGGGATCTATAGTCGGTGGACTTTACGCCATCGGTTATACTCCGGAACAACTGGACAGTATGGTACGCAAGCAAGACTGGACTTTCCTTTTGAGCGATCGTATCAAACGCAGTGCCATGTCGCTCACCGAACGCGAACGCTCTGCAAAATACATTGTTTCGCTTCCTTTCACAAAGAACCCGAAAGCTGCCATGTCCGGAGGAATTATCAAAGGACAGAATCTTGCCAATCTGTTCTCTGATCTGACAGTGGGCTACCATGACTCGATCAATTTTAATAAGTTACCGATCCCCTTCGCCTGTGTATCGGCCAATGTAGTCAATGGGGACCAGATCGTATTCCATGATGGCGTACTCTCTACTGCGATGCGTGCCAGCATGGCCATCCCCGGTGTATTCACTCCGGTGAGAAAAGACAGCATGGTATTGGTCGACGGTGGAATTGTCAATAACTATCCGGCAGATGTGGCCAAAGCAATGGGGGCCGATATTATTATCGGAGTCGATGTTCAGAATGCGCTGAAAAGTGCCGACAAGCTCAACAGCGCTCCGGACATATTGGGGCAGATTGTTGATCTCACTTGCCAGACCAATCATGAAAAGAATGTAGAACTCACTGATACCTATATCAAGGTAAATGTAGACGGATTTTCTTCCGCCAGCTTCACTTCGGCAGCCATCGATTCCCTGATGCGTCGGGGCGAAGAAGCCGCACGTGCACAGTGGAATTCCCTGATTGCCTTAAAAAAAGAAATCGGTATACCGGACAATTATGTCCCCAAACAACATGGACCGTACTCTTCTCTTTCCAATTCACGGACAGTATACGTCACAGATATATCGTTCTCCGGCGTAGAGGCTGATGACAAAAAATGGCTGATGAAGAAGTGTAATCTCAAAGAGAACAGTAACATTACCACTCAGCAGATAGAACAAGCTGTGTATCAGTTGCGTGGCAGTCATTCTTACTCAAGCGCCAGCTACACACTTACCGACACTCCCGAAGGGTATCACCTTAATTTCTTGTTAGAAGAAAAATATGAGAAAAGAATCAATCTAGGCATCCGTTTCGACTCGGAAGAAATAGCATCCCTGCTGATTAATGCCACAGCGGATCTCAAAACTCATGTTCCTTCCCGATTATCCCTGACCGGCCGATTAGGAAAGCGATATGCCGCACGCATCGATTACACTCTCGAACCGATGCAGCAACGCAATTTCAATTTCTCATATATGTTTCAATATAATGACATCAACATCTATGATGAAGGTGAACGTGCCTATAACACTACTTACAAGTATCATTTAGCTGAATTTGGTTTTTCGGATGTCTGGTACAAAAACCTCCGCTTCGGACTCGGACTTCGTTTCGAATATTATAAATACAAAGATTTTCTTTTCAAGAAACCGGAACTCATTGGACTGGATGTAGAATCCGAACATTTCCTGAGTTATTTCGCTCAGGTACACTATAGTACATTCGACAAGGGATATTTCCCTTCCAAAGGAACTGAATTCAAAGCTGCCTATTCACTCTACACCGATAATATGGCTCAGTATAATGATCACGCCCCGTTCTCCGCACTGAGCGGTTCATGGGCCAGCGTAGTTCCCGTAACCCGACGTTTTTCTATCATTCCATCCATCTATGGTCGTGTTCTGATTGGAAAAGACATCGCCTATCCCTTGCAAAATGCCATTGGCGGCGAAGTATACGGACTCTACATTCCACAGCAACTGCCGTTTGCCGGTGTGACCAATATGGAACTGATGGACAATTCTATCATGATTGCATCCGTGAAACTCAGACAACGGATGGGAAGCATTCATTATCTCACTCTGACAGGTAATTATGGCTTGACGGACAGTCACTTCTTCGAAATACTGAAAGGGAAACAACTGTTTAGTATCAGTGCCGGATATGGTATGGACAGTATTTTCGGTCCATTGGAGATTACGTTCGGATATTCCAATCAGACTGATAAAGGAAGCTGTTATGTGAATCTGGGATACTACTTCTGATTCCCTATTTCTGTTCCCGCATACATAGGACTATACTTACCATGATGAGAAAAAATTCTCACTGCGATGAGACTTTTTTCTCATCATAGTGAGAATTTTTTCTCATCGCAGCAAGAACCATTGAGAATATTCAGTATCCTAATCTGCTGTTATACAAAATTTTCCCTTTTCTGTAGATATAGTAATCCGATCATCATCCAGACTAAACTGGCGGATAAAAGGAAAATGCGGTTTTTGATAAGGATTCCCTCCCAAATGATCGGATGAACATTATCGGGAACACGAAAAGGATTCAGCAGAACGTTCCAGAAAGAATCCGGCTTACCTAAGAACATCAATGCAATGCCTATAATAATCATAAATACGGCAGTTCCGTTTCCACTCCGCGTAATGGTAGACAGCATAAAAGCCATATTTCCGAAAAAGAGTATCGGGAACATCAACTGTAATGCCATCTCAAGCGGATTGACCGGATACAGCAATAAAATGGCTATGTATGAAAAGATAATCAGAATAACAAAAATTGCCACATAAATCATCAATAACCGCACGCCCCAAACCTTATACTTATAGTCAGGGATTCCAAAAAGAATCTCCAATATCCGGCTATCTTCATCATTCTGAATGCCGAATACAGCCGGATAGAAAATAAGCAGCATAGACGGAAACATCAGGATGCTATAGATGAGTCCCTCGTTAATCTCCTCCCGTTTCCACGCATTCTGAAACATAAAAAGAGCAAAAAAGCCAAATGCAGCCAACAGAAACCAGAAAAACTTCCCGGCAAATATAATCTTCAGGTTATACCTGACTACTTTAGGCAACAGTTGTATCAATTGTTTAAATGTCATATCCTTCTTTTCTTTTTAATTCATATTCTTCAGCAGACAGAGATAAGCGTCTTCCAAATTAGCTTCTACCTCTACAGCCCCTTCATAAGGCTGTCCGACAGAAAGATAGCGCACCCGAATCGTATCGCCTTCCTGAATATGATGTATTACCAACGATTTGTCCAGTACTTTTTCAAATTCTGTCTTATCTATATTAAACTGCCATACTTTTCCGTTAGCCATTTCCACCATATCCGAAGGATCACCGAAATATTTCAGTTCACCTTTATTGATTACCACTACCTGATTACAGGAACTGGATATATCCTCAATGATATGAGTGGAGAAAATAACGATACGGTCCTTACTCAACTCTACCAGCAGATTACGGAAACGGATACGTTCGCGAGGGTCGAGTCCCGCTGTAGGCTCATCCACAACCAGGATACGCGGTAAATGAAGCAGAATAAGCGCAATACCAATACGCTGTTTCATACCTCCCGAGAAAGAACCTATCTTTTCGTCTTTCCGCTCGTACATATGTACCGCTTTCAGCACATAGTCCAGACGCTCCCTGCGCAAATCTCCATCTACGATTCCTTTCAATATGGCCTGATAATCCAGAAACTCCCACGAAGTCATATTCTCATAAGTTCCGAATTCCTGTGGAAGGAAACCTATCAGACTCTGTAGCTCTTCTCTGTAGATACGGGTATCCAGACCATTGATCCAGATACTACCATAACTCTGCTCAAAAATACCACAGATGACACGCATCAAGGTCGATTTACCGGCCCCATTGGGTCCCAGTAGTCCGAACATACCCGTCTGAATCTCGAACGATACTCCACGCAATGCTTTGAAAGGTTTGCGTCGTTTTCCAATCATAGGAACACTCTTCACCATACGGAAATAGGAACGGCGAAGCCCTGCAAAACGTCCGGTGACACGCTCTATATTTACATCGTGATCATACAGATACTGGGAAGTGACATAGATGGCAATACCCACCAGCCATAACAATCCGATCATGATGACCAGTCCGTTATTATCCAGCTTTCGGAATAACTGAAACAGGATAAGAGGAGGAAGACTCCAGAATATCACCCGGTTTACGATCTTTGTTACCCGATTATCTCCGTACCGATAATATAAATAGGAACGTACCTTTCTCCACAAATACAGTATCGCTGCATAAATAGCGAACGAGAACAGGAATATCCAAAGCCTGTTATGAATGAAGAAATAGGTGAAATAAATGGCAAACAGTAAGATACCAAACTGCCATAGCACATTGATAAAGTCCTTCAGAGAATGATATTCATTGCTCAATCCCAGACGTTTGCGTAATTGCAAACCACTGTTCCACTGACGGCTGATGTGTCCAGGCCAATCGTAGATCTTAACCAGATTGCGGACAGAAATACGTATTTCTTCATCCGGATTGATAACCTCCGCCTTAGCTCTCCGAAGACTGGTTTGCGCAAAGTATGTCATCCCCGGTATGCCTGCAATCAGTGCTACCAGATAGATTGACTGCCAAAGCATTCCGTCAGTGTATAGCCAGATACAGATTACACCGGACACAAAAAGAATCAGGTGAATGGTCCATAGTTTACGGGATAACGAACGGTACCACTGAAGCACATTTTCCAGTCCCATACAAACTGTCGGAATTAAAATCAGCGTCAGCATGGCAGAAAAGAAAAGTCCGCCTATCACTGTAATGGCAAAAGGTGCACCGATAGCCCCTGCATACTCCGTATCTCCCATAGCCAACGGAAGCATGGCAGCAATCGTGGTGATGGAAGTAATCAGAATGGGACGAATACGTGACATACCGGCAGTCATCAACGCCCTGTTCCGGCGGTATCCCCGTTTACGCAAAATGTTGGCGTAATCTATCAGAATGATTCCGTTATTGACGACTACTCCCAACAGAATAAGGAACCCTGTCAGTGTATTCGCATTCATCAGACTGTTGCTCGAAAGCAATAATGCCAGCAAAGAACCGATAGCAGCCAACGGAATGGTAAAAAGCAACACAAAAGGCGTCACTACAGACTCGAAGACTGAAGCAAGGATCATAAATATCAAAAGAAAAGCTGCCAGAATAAGGAATTTGAAATCCCCGAATTCATCCTCCTCATGGAATACCTGCACAGCGACTCCGGACGGAAGATTATAACTGGCAATCAACTGGTCGATATCGGAACGATATCCTCCCAATAAATCTTTCGAAGACTGAACATCTCTCGGAAAAGCATAGTATACCTCAATCTGCTTATCTTGATTGACACGGATGATGCGCGAACGCCCACGTCCATAATTCAGAGACGATATATCTTCTAGATTGTGCATACCGCCATTGGCATTTTCTATCCGGATAGCACGCAAGTCATCCACAGTTTTCTCTTTCTGAGCTTTTTCCTGTGCCTCTTCTTCAGTTTCCTTTTCCGGTATTTCGTCACGGATAATAATATCATAAATATCCTCTCCCACCTTGAAAGTAGCTTCGGAAGAGTATTCATTATTAAGCGCAGTTAATCCGGTGGTAATATTGCCACGGTTAATATCATAGGCAGTCAGCAGAATAGGGTCAAAGTTCAGATTTATTTCCGCCTGACGGGGAGTATACGAAACATGAGTATGCTGTACAAAATCCTGTTCGTCCAACAAATAACGCACTTCCTCTGCCACCATCTGCATCATTTCGAAATCAGATCCCCTGATCACCACCCGTTCACTGTTGTCACCGATGCCCAACAAACGCATAAATCCGCCCAGACTGCTCAGAGCCGAGTTATCTCCTCCGCCTCCCATAGCATCAGAAACATAGATTTCCGCACCATTGATATTGGCAACTTTAGTCTGCACATCCGCTTTTATATCGGCTATTTTCCGTTTGGCGATCTTTGTGTAATCTTCCTGCAAAACGAGTGTCAGAGTCGCCTCTTTTTCCCGAATATCGTCCAGACGTTCTTCCAGTACCTTTACAATCTTATCCGTATTTTCAAGCGTACTTCCGGTAGGCATCACGACACTGATGTTGAACCGGTCTGAAGCAACTTCTTTCATCTGTTGCACATTCAAGGTCAATGACAAAATCAACGTTGCAAAAAGCAAGATCACAGCTCCAAAGACTGTCACTCCCGGATTACGCATACAAGTCTTCAATAAGACCAGATAGACCTGCATCGGACGCTGAACGATCGATACTTTTTCATAAACGACACTGTTCCCGCTCTTACTCTTCAAAAGAAGGTAAGTAATCATCGGTATAAAAAGTAAAGCTACAAACAGCGAGATCGTCAAAGTTGATATAATGGATACTCCGATATGGTGCCCGATCAGTTTTATCAGGAAATTATCAGAAAAAACGAACGGCAGGAACACAGTAATGGTAGTCAGGGTAGCCGCCACAATGGAGCGCCACACTTCTTTTGTTCCCTGCGTTACCGAACGTTCGGGCGTATAGCCGTTTCCCGACAAACGATAAATATTCTCAAGCACCACGACACTATTATCCAGCAGCATTCCGATGGCCAACGCCATTCCTACCAAGGTAAGACTATTGATAGTGATACCAAAAGCGTAGAAGAAGTTGAAAGCCGTATAGACAGAAATCGGTATGGAAAGTGCGATAAAAAACACCAGCCGCATATTCTTCAGGAAAAGCCAAAGAACGAACACAGCCAATAATCCCCCTACCAATGCCAGATTAATAATCTGGTTGATATTATTTTCCATGGTTTCAGCCTTGTTCTCCTGAATGACAATTTCCAGTTCGAGCGGAGCCAGCTTCTCATTCAGCTTTTCAATCACATCGGATACACGGTGTGAAAGTTCAATCAGATTAGCCTGTGAATCATTGATCAAAGCAACCGAGACGGCTTCTTTTCCATTCACACGACTATAAGTGGTTTCATCTTTCAAGTCAAAAAAGACGGTTGCCACGTCTTTCAGCAGAATAGGACCGGGAGCGACAACTATATTCTCCAAATCAGAGACTTTGGTATACATCGCATTGACATGGACAAAATTCTTGCTGTCGGGTTCATCTGCGAAGCCTACAAATGTCTTTTCCTGGGTATTCTGCGAAAGCAAACCGCTTATTTTGGAAGCTGTGAGGTTCAGAGCTTTGCAAGCCTCCGGATTCAGACGCACTTCAATGGCTTTCTGCCGTCCTCCGTAGATATTGACGGAAGCTACTCCATCTATGTTCTCCAGATCAGAACGAACATCCTCGTCTACCAGACTCCGGACACGGTCAGTTCCTCCCGTACCACGCACTTGAAGCACCATGAAGTTATTATTCATCTGAGCAATATCCACTTTCTGTACCTGTACGGTAAAACCGGTCGGCAGGGAGGCTGCGATTTCATTCACTTTCTCCTGCAGTTTAAGACTGGTCATCTTGAAGTTGATATTCTTTTTAAAGTCAATCTGTATGCTGGACTGCCTCCTGTCAATGTAGGATTGCAGTTTGTCTACTCCACCTATCGCACTGACCGCTCCTTCGAGTGGAATAATCACTTCCGACTCTACATACGAAGGGTCCATATCCTGCTGTGACGACACCTGGACAAACAGAACCGGAAGTTCTGCGTTGGGCAGCAACTCCACCGGAAGTTGTTTATACGACACATAGCCCAGCAGGCTGAGTGCAATAAACAGCATACAAATCGTTATTCTCCTATTTAGTAAAAAGTTCATCTTCAGCTGTTTTTAGTTCGGCGATTTATACGTCTTTTGATATTCTCCAAGACATAATAGACACAAGGAATAACCATCAAACTCATCAGAGTAGAAGTTATCAATCCTCCGATCACAGCTATAGCCATCGGTGAACGTAAAGATGCACCTTCACCAAAACTGAATGTCATCGGAAGCATGGCCAGAATCGTAGTCAAAGTAGTCATGATGATCGGACGGATACGCTGTTGCCCTGCTTCTACAATGGCATCAGTCAACTCCATTCCCGCCTGACTAAGCTGATTGATACGGTCTACCAGAATGATAGAGTTATTGACGGCAATACCTCCCAGCATGACAATACCGATAACTCCCATCATATTGATAGTGGTTCCGGTAATGAAGAAAAGTAAGATAGCACCTACTACAGCCAGAGGAATAGTCAGCAAGATCGTAAACGGATGCAGCAAGGATTCAAACTGGGAAGCCATCACCATATAGACAAGTACAACAGAAAGCATCAGAGCAAACAACAGACTGTTCATTGATTCTTGCCGTTTTTCTTCCTCTCCTGTCACTGTAATACTGTAGTTAGCAGGCAATTCAATACCTTTCACCGTTTCACGCACTTCGGCTGCTACTTTATCCAGTGATTTACTCGCATCCATATTAGCCATCACCTTACCGATACGGCTTTGATTGCGGCGCAGAATCTCCTTGGGCGCTTGTCCGTGAGTAATGGTAACAATCTCTTGTAATACAAATTCCTGTGTTCCACTTTTGATGACAAGAGCACCAAGAGACCTCAACGGGATATCCGGCACCTTTATGACGATATCACGCATCTCACCGCGATATTCCATCTTACCGACTTCCTTACCGCTTAGTTGCTGCTTCAATTGTTCGATTACCATAGCCACACTCAAATTATTGATACCGGCTATTGTACGATCAATCGAGATCACAACTTCCGGAGCACCGTCTTCCACGGAGGTAATAACATCATAGATTCCATTTACGCCAATCATCCGTTCCTTCACCTCTTCAGTCAACTGAGCAATCTCATCCAACTCCTCTCCTTTGACCTCCACAACAATAGGAGCCCCTTCGCTTCCTAACAGTGAACTCAGAGAATTCTCATCCTGCTGAATCGTCAGTTCCAGTCCGTCAGGATTCTTGGCCGATTCCACGAAAGACGCAATCACCTTTTCCGGTGAAAGTGTACATTCCGGTGAAAGGATCACTTTCATCATTGCTGTATTTTCTCCTTCAAATATCGCATTTTCCGAACCGCTCCCCTCTCCGATATGACTGTATACCGTACATAAAGAATCACCGCCAACGATAGCATATAACAATTCTTCCAGATTACCTACAGCAGCGGAAGTGCGTTCCATCTGTGTACCTTCGGGCATTTTGATTACAGCCGTAAACGTCTTGCTTTCCGCACGGGGCATAAACTCAGTTCCGATAAACGGAGTCAGCAATCCAGTCACGATAAGGAGTAACACTGCCATACCGATCACCAGCCAACGTCGCTGAATCAGCTTGCGAAGCACTCTGCTATATCCTGTAATACGAATGGACTTCACTTCTTCCAGCTTAACCTTCTTGCCGGAAAGCTGGATATATAACATCGGAATCACCAGGATAGCCACAAACAAAGAAGAAACCAGTGAGAAAGTAACCGTCCATGCCTGATCTTTAAACAGTTCGCCCGAAGCTCCGTGAAGATAAACAATCGGCAGGAAGACGACAATAGTCGTCAGAGTAGAAGCTATTACCGCATTGGCAACTTCTGCCGTCCCGTTAATAGCAGCCTCTTTGATACTCAATCCTTTCTCCTGATTTCGGAAGATACTTTCTATGACGACAATGGCATTATCGACGAGCATACCCGCCCCGAGCGCCAGTCCTCCCAATGTCATAATATTCAGTGACAGTCCGTTGAAGAACATCAGATTGAAAGTAGCCACAATCGAGATGGGAATAGCAAGACTGACAATCAGTGTTGTCCCCATCCGGCGAAGGAATACAAACAAGACTACAATAGCGAGAATAACACCCAGAACAGCACTGCTCTTCACTTCTCCTATCGCACTTTTTATAAAAGTACCCTGATTGGAAATCACCTGAAAATGATAACCGGGCAATGCATTCTCTATCACTGCCAATTGGCGGGTTACCTCATCCACCACTTTTACAGTATTAAAGCGCATCTCCTTATAAATAGACAGTCCGATACTGCGCTTCCCGTTAATCCGTACAATATTCTCCGGACGAGCGTTCAAAAACTGCACAGTAGCCACTTCCTTCAAAAAAACAGGAGCTTTATTACTGTTGGCGGTTGCTGTACCCGTAGCATTGTTTCCGGATGCTTCCTCTTGTTGTATCGCTTTGTATCCGACAATCAGATTCTCAAAATCATCTTCCGAAGCAAACAAGCTCGAACTTTTCACCAGATATTGTAATCCCAGTTCACTGACCCGTCCACCGGATATACTCTGATTATTCGATTCGATGCGCGAAGCGATATCTTCTATTTTCAGTTGAAAAGCATCCAGTTTATAAGGATCAGTCTGAATGGTAAGAGTACTGACTTCTTCTCCCGAAAGCGTCACTTCAGCCACGCCTTCCAGACGAATCAACTCATTGCGGATATAGCTTTCGGCGATTTTCCTTAATTCCGCCATATCTGTAATACTCTGATGAGACATTCCCACCAAAACTACCGGAGACAAGTTCGCATCGTGTTGCGTAATCTTCAGTTCAGTGATATCCTTGTTCTGGGCAAACGGATTCATGGCTTTCTGCAAATCTAGAAAAGCCTCATCCATATCCTTTGTCCAGGTATATTCTACAGTAATTCGTGCCGTCCCGGCTTTAATCACGGAAGAGACCTGAGTAACATCACTCTGCCGGATCGCCATAGACTCCATATTTTTAACGAATTGCTTTTCGATCTCCTCGGGAGGACGTTCACCCGCCTTTAATTCAATAAACAGGCGGGGATTATTCAGATCGGGCAATAAATCCACACTCAACTGATCGTATGATACTTTTCCCAACAATAAGAGGGCAAATACTACCATACAAATCGTAACCGGATTGCCTACTGCAAATTTGATTATATTCTTCATAAGTATTTCCTATTTTCAAAAGATGCGTTCATATATCGCATCCATGATTTACTTTTGGATTTTGACTTTGGCGTCTTCTTTCAGTGTTTCAAAACCCTTCACTACCAAATTGTCATTTACATTAAGTCCGGATAGAATTTCGATATTATATTCATCCTCCAGACCTGTTTGCAGATTGCGTATCTTTGCCGTATTCTTTTCGACGATATATACGTATTTCCGGCGACGATTGGACAAGATTACGTCTTTAGGTATAATGATAGAACTATCAGCTCTGTCAACGATAATATCTGCTTTGGCGAACATACCCGGACGCAACTTCAGTTGGTCATTATCAATCAGAATCTTTCCTTTAAAAGTACGTGTCTCCGTACTGATTGCAGGAGACAGCTCACCGACTCTCGCTTTTAAAGTATCTCCAGGGATGGTATAATGAGTAATATATACCGGTTGCGCTTCCTTGACATAACGAATGCTGCTTTCCGGCAGATTGATATCCATATACATTTTATCATAAGCCATCAGACTCACCATAGCCTTTCCCTGCTCCACTCTTGTATCGGCCGTATAGTGAGGCAAATCAACAATCACACCATCAAACGGAGCTTTCACTTTCATCTTCTCCAGATTGAGTTTTGCGTTTTCATAATCGTAACGGGCATTCGTTACTTTTACTTCCGTATTCCGCATTTCACTCATCGTCACCCCTCCTTTTTCATAGAGAGCTTTCTGCTTTGACTGTTCCTGTTCAGCAATTTCAAGACTTAGTTTTTTAGCGTCAATAGCGATTCCGTTTTCATACTCCTTGTCTTCCAGACGGATTATCAGTTCCCCCTTACTTACCCTGTCTCCCATTTTGAAAGGTTTTCCGGTTCTCGGATTAGTCTGAAGTTTATAAAATCCGCTCATTTCCGCATTCTGAGATGCACCGTAAGTCGGCTGCACTGTTCCTGTTGTATTTATTAATTTACTGATAGAACCTTTCTTCAGCTCCACGACAGATACCGGAGTTGCAATATTATTGGGTGCGTTTTGTGGTTTGTTGCCACAGCCGGTTAACAATAAGGTTGTTAACAAAGAAGATGCAATAAAAATTTGATACTGTTTCATGGTCTGCTTATTTTTTATCAATAATGTCTTTCATAGGAACAAGAGGGATATTCTTGTCGAAATCATACAATGAAAGGATTTTAAGATTAAGTAATTCTATTCTGTAATTAATCAACGCCTGCGTATAAGTAATCTTCTTATTCGAAAGCTGAGTCTGGAACTGGCTCATTTCCATACCGGTTATGTCACCTTCCCGGTAACGAGTCTGATTCAGATCATAGGTCAACTGTGCATTCTGTACATTTTGCTCGGCGATCTTAATCTGAGTCCGGAGGTTTTCGAGGTTACGCCATACCTGACGAATATTCAGCTCGATATCCACTTTATCCTCTTGAAACTCGAGTTCATTAATCCGTTGAGCCATCTTTTGTGCTTTAATCCTTGCTTTCTTTTCACCCCAGTCGAAAATAGGGACAGCAAAGCTGATGGAAACCCTCGGATTCTGTGTCGGATTATTATAGACTTTATTCAGGTGGCTATTATCTCCTATCAATCCGAAAGAGATGGATACATCTCCTTTAAACTCGTTCAGCGCTTTTGTCTTAATCATATCGAACTCAAGTTCCTTGCTCTCTATTTCACGCTGACGAAGTTCCAGACGCGAACCCAATCCATGCGATATGGCCTGGTCCAGATTTACCTGAATCGGTTTAATCTCCACTTCCGCAAATACGAGAATATCTTCATCCAGCCTCATTCCGAGAGTCTGTTTGAGTTTGTCTTTCGCATTCTCCAGATTCACCTGACTTTCGTCTACAGACGAACGTGCCGTAGCCAGATTCAGTTCCGCTTGAAAGAGTTCGTCCTTCGCTGCTAAATCCGCTTCTACCTTATTCTTGATAATATCATAACTTTGCTGGGCATTAACCAGTTCTTCACGACTGATTTCCAGATTACTCTGTGCCATATAGACAGAATAGAACTGATCGGTTATACTTTTCTCCGTATTCAGTTGCTGCAAAGCATAACTGATATTGGCATTTTCATAATCATATTCTATTTGCTTCAGTTCCATTTTACGCTTGTTGTATGTAAAAATAGGCTGAGTCAATTGCAGATAGAGGTCATTGCTGAATGCCCGGTTACTAGTTTTATCGCCTTCTATAATGGAACTGTTGTCCTGCCAGCCGAAACGGTTGATTAAAGAAATAGTACCGTCTGTCCATAGAATGGGCTGATCGACCTGAAAGGTCCCGCTGGTATTGAATGTTTCATTCGTGTACCATTGTGACAGACGATTATCGAAACGCCTGTTCTTGTTATAGTCCACCGGGTTCAGATTTAATGAAAATCGAGACTTTAATGAAGCCTTCTGCGCCAGCAGATTCTGCTTATATCTCTCCAAATTCATGTAGGAACGGCGAAGAGAAGGACTGTTCTCCTGCGCAATCTCCATTGCCTTGTCAATCGTTAAAGGAATTTGTCCTTGTGATGTCAGGGCAATTCCCGTAAAAGTTACGATTGTCAGCAGCATTCTTTTTAATAGTAGTAAGTCACTTTGCATATAGTTTGCTGTTTTAATAATTATCGTTTCACTATTTTCACTGCGTCGGCTGTCACAGAGCGCAGCTTACATTCATCCGTCAGCACGACACGAACCGTATCGGCACTAAAATAGTAAGTACCGAGTTGTTCCCAACCCTCATTGGCTTTTCTCAGATTGATATAGGCATCTTCCATCTCACTGTCGTATGCCACCCTGAAATGATATTCACCCTGAAGGCGATCATTCCATCGCAGTTCATCATCCTTGAATACATGATAATAAAGCTCATATTGACCGGCTTCCGGCACAGGAATTTTCCATGTAGCCGTCTGACTGCCGTCTCCACTCTTAATCACATAGGCCGAACGGATATATTTGCCATAGTATTTAGCATTGGTGGTAGCTGTCCATTGTAAAGGCGCACGCCACCAGGATATGCCCGAATATTTAAAGGAAGTATCCTCCACTTTATCCAGCCATTTAGGCAGAAGTCCTACGACAGCAGGGGTAGAAAGTACAAAGAGAGTGGAATCTTCATTATCCACAATAACCTCTCCCGGCATTTCTAAGGATGATTCCGGCAAGGTATAGATAGTGTCCTTGACTATTTTATTCCGTTCTTGTTTTACATTACCAATGGATTGCCGTATCATATAAGGAAGATTGCCGGAAACCATCGTATTGATTTCCACATCACGTATCTGTTCTTCCCAGACAGAAACAAATTCTTTGCTTGTATGGGCAGCTATCTCTACCTTTTTTCTGTCTCTAGGATCTTCCATCGGTTGATACCACCAGCCATTTTGAAGAACGTTCATCTGAATGATTCCGTCATAATCCGAGTTATTGCTCACCAGTACTTTCAAGACAAAGAATTCTTCTCCTCCTTTATTGACAACTTTGGTCAGTTCGGGCTCTCCGATCGAATAAAAAGGAAGAGGCGTCAACTGTTCCCATTCTTTCAAATATGAATAAAGATCCGTCCGGCTCATTTCTCCCAGAGTATCCAGCATATTTTCGAACTTTATGTTCAGAAATGTATTACGCTTCAACATCGCATATAGTGAATCCCGGAAAGCATCTACGCCCATGTTTATTTCTGACCGGGCAAAAAGACGGCTTGCCTCCAGTCCTACGATATTATTTTGCAGATTACGCTGTTCCACATCAGCCAGCAACTCCTTGAACGTATGCTTTTCCAGCAGCAGGTTGGCCTTTTCATTGTTACTAAGCCCATTTATCTGACGTTCCCACCCTTCATTTTCCGACTTCTTTTGCAGATATAGCTCAATAGCACGATTGGCAACAGGCCATTCCGAAGAGTAAATATTGTACCGGAAATTATAAATCTGCGGGAAAAGGAAATAAGGATTTGCCGTAGACGAAAGATTTCCCCGTCCTCTACTACCCGACGAAAAGTTATAATCGCCTTCTGTCTGCAAAAACATCCAGGCAAAGTTACTAAAAGTCCGCATCTGGGCTTCCTGCAGACTGATTTCATTATTTCCCGACCACCGGATATGATTCTTCACCTGCCTCTTCACATCCAGTTCCCAGAATATAGCTCCTTTTTCGGGGAACAATACCATTTCAGGTTGTACTGTCTCCTGCGCTTGCGACCAGGCACGTTCATAGCTGGCAAATTGCACAGGAACTTCTACAATAGAAAATCGCTTAAAAGGATAATCCAGTTTATATTGCCGTGCCAGTTGCTCTTTCACATTACGTATCAGCCAGGGAATGGTATCGTGAATAGAATCAAACGAAGCAGTAAAATAGTCATGGTCCCTTAAATGCCAAACGCTATAAAGAATGCTGTCCGCATAAGCACTTTTTTGCTGATAGTCACCTATAACCAACGATAGTGTCTGAGACGGATAATCTCCTTTAAACGAATACACTCCTTCTTCATCACACTTTCCTTCCCCTTGAGAAAGAGGAACTAACCCCGGTAGAGGCTTGACCTTCAAGCGATAATTACTGAAATAAGTTTGCTGCCAGTCAGGATTTTTATCACTATAGCTTGTTCCTGCACGGGGATACCAATAAGTTTCAGGGGTAAGCATCAGATAATTTTTCGTCTGAAAACTATACTGCTTGTCTATGTTGAACAGAAACTTTTTATTGGAAGCTTGCAGCACTTCGGGAGGAATATCCAAATAACAAAATGAGTTATCTATCTGTCCGTCATACCTGAATGTTGCAGAGATTGTATCGCCTTTGGCATGCTTCGTGCCGAAATCCACCAATACTATTTGCTTGTCACGTTTAAACTTGAGTTGCTGTCCGGCCGAATGAACGGAATGAATGGTTAATCCCGGATTCAAACAGAAGGTGAATACGGCAGATGAGTCCAATGCCACTCCTTTCACAGTTACTTCCGACAGAAAATCTTCAGGATGCTGCTCTACAGAAAGATCATATTCATGAATGAACATCTTCGGAGTAGAAACATATTGGTTGTTGATCTTCGTATAGGTAGCGCGTATATCACTTTGATATAAAATCGAATGTATATGCCAATAACCGCATACGAAAGCTAACATGAGAGTACAAAAAGAAATAACCAGCCACGGATAATTACTGTGCGATGAATTCGGCAGACGCCTGAACAGGGAAATCGTGAAAAAGACAAACGCCAGTCCGGCAAGAAAATAGATGCCACGATGATTTAAAATCACCTCCCAGTTGGAAAAACCGACAATGCTGGACTTCACCAAAGGAAGACTATAAGCCATATAATCGAAAAGATAATAAAGCTTATCTTCAATATAGAAAACGGTAAGTCCGATATATCCTAACAATAAAACGAATGTCAGTGCCTGATTTTTCAATACCAGCATCAGAAAGATAGCCAGGCCAATAATGAAAATCAGCGTAGGGACACTGATCAACAGAAAATAAAGCAAGTAAGCCATCCAGTCCACTTCTCCCAATGTCAGGTTGAATGCAGCCGTAATAGCCATAATAATGAGATTCAGCAACAAAAAGACGCGCAGATTTCCCCAAATCTTACCGATGACGTATTCAGCATTACTTAATGGACGGACATAAAAGACTTCTGATGTATCCAGCTTTTTATCTCTTTTCAGGAAGTCGGATGCCAGAAAGATAGCAATAACAGCCTGCCCTGTATTTAGCAACAGTAAAATTAGATAAGGAATGTTCGATGGAATGGCTGTAGCAATCCAGAAGCCTCCGCTATCTTCCGATACGAACAACTGGAAATTGAAAAAAGTAATGATAGTTACAGCGAGTACCGTGAATACTCTGAAGAACCAGCTTCTGATTAATAATTTACTTTCATATTTTGCTACCGATTGTATATTAGATATAAAGGTCATATCAGCATATCGTGTTTAGTCGTTTGTCCAAAGGTTTAATTGATTCTCCATATAATATACATAGGCGTGTTCAAGATTAGGAGGAAATGGCTCCGCTTCGTATCCTTCTACTTTATCGGCAACCACCTGTACTTCCCAGATTGTCCCCGATGGAATCGTGGAGATTACCGGATATTTTTTATCGATCTCATGCAACTGATCTCCCGCAGCCCTGATTCTCCACACTTTACCCTCGGCTAATTTCAGCATATCTTGCGGAGAACCGTTGAAGGAAACTTGTCCCCGGTTCATTAACGCCATATTATTACAAGTACTGGAAATATCACCGACAATGTGAGTAGACAAAATAATAGTCACATCATTCTCGCTGACCTCCGAAAGAAGGTTACGGAAACGGATACGTTCTTCCGGGTCAAGTCCGGTAGTAGGTTCATCAACAATGATTACCTTAGGATGATGTATCAGCGCTTGTGCAATTCCTAACCGCCGCTTCATACCTCCCGATAATTTATTGGCATATCGTTCGCGAACATCGAACAACCCTACGTTTTCGAGCATTTCATCCACAGCCTGTTTTCTCTGCCTGCTATGGGTCATACCGGACAGACGCGCCGCGTAATCAAGAAACTCATACGTTTTGTATTTGGCAAAAAAACGAAAGTCCTGAGGAAGATACCCCAGAATACCGCGTATTTCTTTCCGCTGTTTCATCAAATCATAACCGCAAATTTCTACTTGCCCGGAAGTTGGTTCCATAAGGGCTACAAGAATACGCATTAAAGTAGATTTGCCGGCGCCATTGGGTCCTAATAAGCCAAACATCCCTGCAGGTATTTCCAGATTGACATCTTTCAAGGCATGATTTCCGTTTGGATAGATCTTATTAAGGTTCTTAATAATTATGCTCATGACATTTTATTTGTCCTATGTTGTATTGGGTGATAAAGATAGGCTTTATTTACAGGATACAAATCATAATTATAAACATTAACTTATATTAGTAGAATTCTGTCTAAAATGAACATTCAACAAACATCCATATATCTCATAAACGAAAAGGAAGAAACCACTTCACAGTGACCTCTTCCTCCTCATATCCCATATGATTATTGCCCAACAGGGTTTATAAAAAAGGGTTTTATTAAAAAAGGGTTATTTTTATGATCTTAATTATTTATTAGTTACTTCCACCCTTACCACCACTATGAGTAGGATTAGTAGTCACTGTCTTATACTGATGATCAGTTCCGGTATAGCGTGTTGCAATTACTGAAATTGTAACAGGACTTCCTTTATACAGCACCTTAGTAGACAATGTAGTAGTACGAGTCTTAGCATAACAAGTATAGTTCATTGTCGTATAACCATTCACGTTTACAGTATTATAAGTACGTTCTGTTGTTTTCACACCTGATGCTGAACCCATCAACGAATACAAACGAGTTTTGAAGAAAGCTACCATAGCATTAATTGTTGCATCACTAGCACCCGACAATTTGCTCTTTACAGCATTGGTGATATCTGCATCTTTACATTCCCAACCGGATTTCTCTTTATAAGTCAATGCAATGCCAGTTACAGCTTTAGGATTTTCGCTGTTATCACGGCTTGCCTGTCCCAAAACTTCACTCTTTACAACTGTTTCAGAACTAACCTTACTAGTTACTTTATTTTCTACAGCATAAGATGAGAAGTGCTTGATATCTGCCTGATAGCTACCACCTTTCAAGTTTACCTTACTTGTTTGTACCTCCCATTTTCCTGTTTCGGTATTCAGATAAGTAAGCTGCATATCCGATTCAGCAAAAGTTACATCAGGAATAGGATTAGGTATAGAAATAGTGACCGGATTTACAAATTCCAAACCTGTCGGTTCAAAATGAGCAGCTGCCAAAGGAATAGTCTTTTCTACATCTTTATTCTCTTCTGTAGGTTTTACATCCGTTGTTACTTCTTCGGGAGCTGGAACATAAGTAGTTACACTAATATCAGCTGAACCGTCTTCATTGATACCCGTTCCACTTTCAGGAAGCGCATCAGCAGGAATAGTTACTTCTACTGTTGTAATAGGAAGATCCTCAACAACTTCATCTGCCGGAGTTGTAGTTGGGTCCGGAATGTCTTTATTAGAGTCACTATTATCTTTTACTGTAGCATCCTCACCTTTCTTCACATTTTCCGGTTCACTTTGCTTAGTCAAAGCCACAGCAACAGT
>OGLM01001927.1_pt1 | contig 20106 bp, 18 predicted proteins | sample 1572531 | NCBI WGS metagenome assembly OGLM01 (sample SAMEA2581909, study PRJEB24529) | metagenome | biome: Human gut stool | place: China | collected 2011 | reverse complement strand
TGTCAGCGATGGCCTGAAGGTGACTGCCGGGAGTGTTATTCAGCGCGATGACCTGGTTCAGTACACGGCAACTGCCGATGCAACCAGCTCCGGTGGTGTCCTGCGCGTGCCGATCGCCTGCTCAAGTGCAGGCGCGGTCGGTAACGCTGACGACGGTACGTCGTTGAACATATCGATTTTCAGGGATTGGACGTATTCCTCCGCGTCGGCATCCTGCTGGCTTTCCAGAAGACGGCGGACCCACTCGAAGTCCTTCTCCGTACCGGAGCCGGTGCCCTGCTTGTATTTCCAGTGGGCGGCAATGCCGTATTCGGCGGTCTCGTGCATTTCCCAGGTGCGGATCTGTACCTCGAAGGGAATGCCCTGGGAGCCGATGACGGTGGTGTGCAGGCTCTGGTACATATTGGGCTTTGGGGTGGAGATATAGTCCTTGAACCGGCCGGGAATCAGGTTGAACAGGTCGTGGATGTGGCCCAGAACGTTGTAGCAGTCCGGGATGGAGTCCACAATGACCCGGAAGGCGTAGATGTCATACAGCTCGTCCGCCGTGTTCAGATCGCACTTGTTCAGACACAGCAGCACCTGACAGCCCTTCAGGGCGGCGATGGCGGCAATGCGGTCAATGAGATACGGCTCCGTCACAGGGATGGCGGCGGAAGCCAGGATGACCAGCTGATCGATATTGGCGGCGGCGGGACGGGAAAACACATTGCGGCGCGGCTCCACAGTCTCCACAAAGCCTTCGCCCACGCCCAGGTCGCGGACCTGGACCCAGTCGCCCACCAGCGGGCTCATGCCCTCCCGGCGGAATTTCCCGCGGGCGCGGCATTGCAGCGTCTCGGCTCCGGTATTTACATAGTAGAAACCGCTGAGTGCCTTCTCAATGCGCCCCCGGCTCAAAAGCGTATCTCCTGAATGGCAGAGACCTTGGTGGCCCCGGTGTTCATGCTGGTAAAGACGGCACAGACGTTAGAACTGGTCCCAGCCTTGCCGGTAAAGGTATACGTCACCGTCCCCATGGAGGCATTGATGTACTGGCTGTCCAGAGTCACGCTGTCCTGCTCGAACTCCACCTTGATCATACCCTCCATATCGCTGGGCATGGTAAACTCCACCACCCGGGCCGCTGTGGCGTCGTCGCTGTTCTTCTGCCCGCTGACGGTAAAGCTGATCTTTGTACCGCCGGGAACCTCGCTGGTGGGCCTGATGCTCTGCTCGATCACCTGGCCCTGGGGTGCAAAGCTGAATGTGTCATAGGTGATCTCACCCACAGTAAGGCCCAAGTCCTGAGCATTCTGCACTGCGTTGGCGATATCCTGACCGGTGAAGGTAGGCACCGTCACCGTTTCCGGCCCGGTGCTGACCCACAGGATCACCGTCTGTCCGGCCACCAGCGGTTCGTCGGCGGCAGGGACTGTCTCGATCACGGCGTCCGCGCCGTATTTGTCGGAGGACACGGTTTCCGTGGTGATCTTCAGATCCAGGCCCATATCGGTCAGAAGCACGCGCGCCTGCCGGTACTCCATGCCCACCAGATCCTTCATCGGCACCTTCTCCGGCTCAGCGGCCACATAGACCTGAATGACCAGATTGCTCTTGCGGGTACGTCCGGCGGCGGGATCCTGCTCGACGATCTGCCCCGGCTGGTATTCCTCTGTGGTGCGGGTACCCTGTACCTCGATTAGGAAGATATCCTTTACGCCCTCCATCTCCTGGGCCTCCTCCACGGTCTTGCCGCGGATATCGGGCACAGGGTAGCTCTTGTTGCTGCCGGCAGGACCGAAATCACCCAGTATCAGCTTGAACAGCAGCACAACCAGCAGCACCGCCGCGGCAAAGATCCCGGCGATGATGGCAATAGACTTCTTATCCCGGCGGGGCGGCTCCTCTTCCTCCTCGCGTTCCCGGCGCAGCTCGCCGGTGTGCTTTTTTACGGCGGAAGCCACCTGGGCTGTGGGCAGGGGCATGGTGGGCTCGGTATCCGCGGCAGGGGCAGTCAGCTCCTGCCGGATATAGTCCATATCCACAGAGGGGTCCCGGCGGAACTTCTCCAGATCCTCGATCATGGCGTCCGCTGAGGCGTAGCGCTTGTTGGGGTCGCTGTTCATAGCCTTCATGCAGATCAGCTCCAGCGGCTCGGGGATACTGGGATCGATATCCCGGGGCGCCAGGGGCACGGAGCTCAGGTGCTGGATGGCCACGGACACGGCGCTGTCGCCCTCAAAGGGCAGGCGTCCGGTGAGCATCTCATACAGCACAACGCCGGCGGAATAGATATCCGAGCGCGCGTCGATACGGTCGCCCCGGGCCTGCTCCGGCGAGATGTAGTGCACGGAGCCAAGCGCCTCCTGGGTCAGTGTCTGCCCCTGGTTGGCAAGGCAGGCAATGCCGAAATCAGCCACCTTCACGCTGCCGTCCCGCAGGACCATGATGTTCTGGGGCTTGATATCACGGTGGATGATGCCGCGGCTGTGGGCGTGGCTCAGGCCCCGCATGATCTGGGTGATGAAGTGCAGGGACTCACGCCAGTCCATGCGGCCACGGCGCTCCATATACTGCTTCAGCGTGATGCCGTCGATCAGCTCCATGACGATGTATTCCCGGTCCGGATTGGTGGACACGTCATACACCGACACGATGTTGGCGTGGCTCAGCTGCGCTACCGCCTGGGACTCGTCGTGGAACCGGCGGCGGAAATCCGCGTTGTCCGCCAGGTCGCTTTTCAGTATCTTGATGGCCACAAGGCGATTCAGCCGGTGGCACCGGGCCTTATAGACATTGGCCATACCGCCGGAGCCGATCAGTTCCAGTATTTCATAGCGATCGTCCAGCATTTTTCCGATATACTGATCCATGTGGTCATCTCCCTTCCCCGTTCAGCAGCAGCACTGCCGTTATGTTGTCCGGTGCGCCCCGCTGAAGCGATATTTGCAGCAAATGGTCAAGGCATTCGTTCACGTCCCCGTCGTGGAGGACCTCAAACAGCATCTCCTGATCCGAGACGGTGTTCACCAGTCCGTCGGAACAGAGCAGCAGGAACTCGTCCTTGTGCCAGGGCAGTTCGAAAGCGTCCGCCTTGGCGTGGATATCCGGGCCCAGCGCCCGGGTGATGAGATTGCGGTTGGGGTGCGTTCGGGCCTCCAGCGGCGTCAGGTCACCCTTGGCCACCATATTCTCCACCACTGAGTGGTCACGGGAGATCTGGAAAATACCCTCCGGCGTGATGTGATAGGCACGGCTGTCGCCGATGTTACCGATAATCGCCATGTCGGACCGGGCCACGGCGCACACCAGCGTGGTACCCATGTGCTGGTACTCCGCGTTCCGCGCCGCCTCCTGCCGGATGGCGTCATTGGCGCAGGCGATAGCGCTGAGCATTGCCTGCCGCAGCTGCGGGATGTCCATATCGTCCCGCAGGCTGTCGCGCAGCTCCTTTTCGAACCGGGCTACGGCGATGGCGCTGGCCACCTGTCCGCCGTTGGTGCCGCCCATACCGTCGCACACCACGGCCGCGTGGAATGCACCGGCCTCGAACACGGCGTAGGCGTCCTGATTCTCGCTCCGCACCAACCCGGTATTGGTGATCCCCCACATTTTCATAGTCGCTCACATCCTTTATTCCGTAAAGAGTCCATGTCTCACAGTTGGCCGCGTTCCTGCATTTCCTTCCGCCGCAGCTGGCCGCAGGAGGCGTCGATATCTCCTCCCAGGCTTCTGCGGACCGTGGCGGTAACACCCAAACTTTCCAGCTTTTGCTGGAATGCGCCGATGCGTCTGCTGGGCTTATATGGGCTCTCCACCACGTCGTTCAGGGGTATCAGGTTCACGTGGCCCGGCATACCCTTCAGCCTTTTCGCGATCAGCTCCGCCTGCCAATCGTGGTCGTTGACGCCGTCGATCATGGCATACTCAAAGCTGATGCGCCGCCCGGTCTTTTGGAAGTATCTGTGGCAGGCGGCAAACAGCGTCTCTACATCATACGCCCGGTTCACCGGCATAATGCGGCTGCGGGTCTCGCTGTCCGGCGCGTGAAGGGAGACAGACAGCGTTAATTGAAGCTGCCGATCCGCCAGCGCGTCGATCCCCGGCACTACGCCGCAGGTGGACAGGCTGATATGCCGCATACCGATGTTCATCCCATGAGGGCTGTTGACCAGCTCCAGAAAGCGCAGCACATTGTCCATGTTGTCCAACGGCTCGCCGATACCCATGAGCACGATGTTGGAGACAGGCAGGCCGCTGTCCAGCTGGGTAAACAGCACCTGGTCCAGCAGTTCAGATGGCCGCAGGTCCCGGACCTTGCCGGCGATGGTGCTGGCGCAAAAGGCGCAGCCCATACGGCAGCCCACCTGAGAGGAGATACACACGGTGTTGCCGTGGTGGTACTGCATGAGGACTGTCTCGATGCAGTTGCCGTCGGCCAACTCCCACAAATATTTAACGGTCCCGTCCAGCTTCGAGGTCTGCTTCCGGGCCACGGTCGGCGCTGTAATGAAGCACGTCTCGGCCAGCTGGGCACGCAGAGGCTTGGATAGGTCGGTCATCTCGTCAAAGGAGCGCACGCCACGGTGCAGCCAGGTGAATACCTGCTTGGCACGGAAAGCCGGCTGTCCCATATTTTTAAAAAAGTCGGCCAGCTGGCGCTCGGTCATGGATTTGATGTCGGTCATGCAATTCGCTCCTTGACGTTATCCCCTGCGGCGCATACGGCAGATGTAAAATCCATCGGTGCCGGTCCGCTGGGGCCACAGTGTCACATCACCGGGACAGCTTCCGATACCGGGCAGGGTAAATTCCTCTTTCGCAAAGTCCGGGTGTACGTCCAAAAATGCCGACACCACGCCGCCGTTTTCCTCCGGCAGAACCGTGCAGGTGGCATACACCAGCACGCCGCCGGGACGGACGTAGGCGGACACGTTGTTCAATATCGACAGCTGGACAGCGGGCAGCTGTGCCAGCTGCGCCGGATCCTTCCAGCGGATATCCGGTTTCTTGCGGATGATGCCAAGGCCGGAGCACGGCACATCGGCCAGAACCACATCGGCCTGCTCCACCCAGCCGGCGTGACGCTCCCGCCCATCGGCCAGCGCTGTGCGGATGATAGTGATCCCCAGCCGTGCCGCACCGTTTTCGATGAGCTTCAGCTTGTGGGGGTGAATGTCACAGGAGAGGATATCGCCCCGGTTCTCCATCTGCATAGCCATGGCAAAGGATTTGCCGCCAGGGGCGGCGCACACATCCAGCACCCGGTCGCCGGGCTTCGGTCCGGCGGCAATGGCCGCCAAACGCGCCGCGGCATCCTGCACCGTGCAGCGTCCCGACGCAAAGGCGGACAGACGCTCCAAATCGCCGGTACCGGTGACTTCAAAACAGCCCTCCAGCCAGGGATGGGGCACCAGACGGACACCGTCCGATCGCAGCTCATTTTCCAATTCCGCCGGCGTGGTCTTCAGCGGATTGACCTGTATCACCGTGGGAACAGGCTCGTTATCCAACCGCAGGAACGCCTCGGCCTCCTGCTCGCCGACCAAAGCCGTCAAGCGCTCCACCAACCACCTGGGATGGCTGTACTGCACCGCTGCTTTGGAAACAAAACTATTCTGCGGCAATGGCGGTAAAGTGTTTTTGCTTGACGCACATTTCCGCAGCACCGCATTGATCATGCCCGCGGCGCGGGTCTTGCCCCGGCGTTTTGTCAGCTCTACTGTCTCGTGAACGGCAGCCCGGTCGGGCACCTTGTCCATGAACAGTATCTGATATATACCCAAACGCAGCAGGCAGGCCACCACCGGTTCCAGCCGGGCGGCTTTCTGCGTACACCAATGGTCGATATAGTAGTCCAGCAGCATTCGGTTTTGCACCACGCCATAGGTCAAACGGGTACACAGCGCCGCGTCCCGGGCCTCCAGCCCGGACTGGGCCGCGATACGCTTCAGGCTGCCGTCAGACCACGCGCCCCGGCGCTCCATCTGCAGCAGCGCCTCCAGCGCCGCGTCCCGCGCGTCACGGGGCGTCACAGGCCCAGCGGAACCGAATGGCCCCGCAGATAATCCGCCGCTGCCATGCGCTTGCCGCCCTCGCCCTGCAATTCAAGAACACGCAGCAGCCTGCCGTCGCCGCAGGCAATGGCCAGGCCGTTTTTGTCCGCCTCCACCACGCTGCCCGCCGGGGCGGAGGTCTCTCCGCCTACCGCGGTGCGGTGGACCTTGACCGGCTTGCCTGCCAGCACCATGGACGCACTGGGCCAGGGCACCAGGCCCCGCACCTGATCGTGCAGCTGCTGCGCCGACCGGGAGAAATCCATCGGCGAGAGGCTTTTATCCAGCATGGGCGCGTAGGTGTGCGCCGCGTGATCCTGCGCCGTCCGGGTAACGGTGCCGCGTTCGATCTTCCCGATGGCCTCATGCAGCGCTTCCGCGCCAAGCTCCGCCAGCCGCGCCGTCAGCGCCACCGCGTCCTCGTCCGGATCGATGGCCGTCTCGCGGCACAGTATCACATCTCCCGCATCCAGCTCCGGCGCCATATACATAATGGACACGCCTGTCACAGCGTCGCCGTTGAGAATCGCCCAGTTGATGGGCGCCGCGCCCCGGTACTTCGGCAGGATGGAGGAGTGTACGTTGATGGCACCGTACTTTGGCGTGTTCAGGATGTCCTCCGGCAGGATACGGCCATAGGCTGCCACCACGATCAGCTCGGGAGCAAGAGACCGCACCAGTTCCAACGCCGTACCGTCCTTCATTTTCAACGGCTGATATACGTGCAGTCCCTGTGTCAGAGCATATTCCTTCACCGGCGGCGCGATCAATTTCATGCCGCGGTTCTTCGGCTTGTCCGGCTGGGTGAACACGCCGCAGATGTCGTGTCCGTCGGCCACCAGCCGTTTGAGGGACGCCACGGCAAAATCCGGCGTTCCCATAAACAGAATACGCATTACTTGTCCTCTTCTTCCTCGATCTCGTACTCGTCGGCGTGCGCCTCCAGCCACTTCTGCAGCTCCTCGCCCTCCATGAGCCGGTCGGTATGCTCCACGAACAGATGACCATCCAGGTGCTCGATCTCATGGCAGAAGCACCGGGCCGTCAGGCCCTCGTCTTCGACCTCGAACCACTGACCGTCCCGGTCCTGGGCACGGACACGCACCACCTCAGGCCGCGTTACCACGCCGTATTTCCCGGGAACGCTCAGGCAGCCCTCCAGGCCAGTCTGCTCCCCTTCGGTGTAGATGATCTCCGGGTTCACCAGCTCGATCAGCTGATCCTCCTCGTCCAGCACCACGCACACCCGGCGCAGTACGCCCACCTGGGGCGCAGCCAGACCCACGCCGCCGGAGTCGGCCAGCGTATCGGCCAGATCGTCCAGCAGCGTATGCAGCCGGCTGTTAAAATCTGTAACCGGGCGGCACACCTTGCTCAGGCACGCCTCGCCCTCCAACGCGATCTTTCGTAAAGCCATAATCTTACCTCGTATTTCCTGGATCTAATCCATTTTATCGCAGTCCGTATAAATATGCAGTCTTCGGTTTTCGGGCCGCTGCACAAAGGCTCGCATGAACCCCGCCAGCAGCTCCCGAATCGGCGCGATATTCTGCCCCAGCACCAGCAGGCGGTAACGGTATACGCCGTTGACCTTCACCACCGGCGCCGGTGCAGGCCCGATGACCTGTATCCCCAGCGTGTCGTAGGGCGGCTTCTCCGCCGCATTTCCGATCCCCTGCCGCAGCAGCTCGATGGAGTGACGTACCGACGCCTCCTCCGGTCCCGTCACCGTAACGGTGAACTGATCTGCAAAGGGCGGGTCCTGCCGCAGGCGGCGCAGCGCGATCTCGGCATCGTAAAACCCTTGATAGTCCTGGGCGGCCGCCGCCTGTATCACATCATTCTCCGGTGTGTAGGTCTGTATCACAGCCCGCCCGGCCTTGTCGCCTCGACCCGCACGGCCAACCACCTGTGTCAACAGATTGAAGGTCCTCTCCGCCGCCCGGTAGTGATCCACATATAGGGACAGGTCGGCGCTGAGCACACCCACCAGCGTCACATTGGCAAAATCCAGCCCCTTGGCCACCATCTGGGTGCCCAGCAGAATGGGGATCTGCCTCTCCTCAAATTCCTTCAGCAGTGCCTCATGTCCCACAGATACGGTGTCCGCATCCATCCGCAGCACCTCGACTCCCGGGAACAGCTCATGCAGCTCCTCCTCTACCCGCTGGGTACCAAAGCCGATATGCTTCAGTGTGCCGCCGCACTCCGGGCACACCGTCGGCGCAGCGTGTGAATAACCGCAGTAGTGGCACATCAACCGGTCATTGGCGCTGTGGTATGTCAGGTATACACTGCACCGCGGGCACTCCGGCACATAGCCGCACTGGGGACACAGCAGTTGGCGGCTGCTGCCCCTGCGGTTCAGGAATAGGATGCTCTGCTCCCCCGCAGCGATGTTTTTTGCCAGTTCCTCCTGCAACGGGCGGCTGATAACGGTGCTGTTCCCGGCACGCAGCTCCTGCCGCAGATCGGCGATTCGGACCTCAGGCAGGGCACGGCGGTTGTAGCGCTCCGTCAACTCCAGCAGATTGTACTCACCCTGCTGCGCGTGGTAAAACGTCTCCACCGTGGGCGTGGCAGAACCCAGCAGCAGCCGCGCACCCTCGGCGGCGCAGCGGTATTTTGCCACATCCCGCGCATGATAGCAAGGGGCGTTTTCCGATTGATAGGACCCCTCCTGCTCCTCATCCATGATGATGAGGCCCAGATTTTCCAGCGGTGCAAACACCGCCGACCGGGTACCAAGCACGATATGGGCCTCGCCCCGCCGCAGCCGCTTGAACTGATCATAGCGTTCCGTCATCCGCAGGCCGCTGTGCAGCAGCGCCACCTCGCGGCCGAAATACGCGGTGAACCGCGCCATCATCTGGGGCGTCAGGGCGATCTCCGGCACCAGGATCATCACGGACTTGCCCAGGCGCAGCAGCTCCTGCGCCAGCCGGATATACACCACCGTCTTGCCGCTGCCGGTAACGCCGCGCAACAGCGTGACGCCGGGCGTCTCCGTCCGCACCTGGGCCAGCAGCGTGTCACAGACGCGCTGCTGTTGGGAATTCAATGTCAAGCTGTCCGCCTTTACAGTATACTGTTTTTCAGATATTCGGTATTCTTCCTGCTCCCGGTATGCCACCGCCCCCAGCTTCTCCAGGGCGTTCAGTGTCTGGCGGGATACGCCGGTGAAATATATCACATCGTGCAGTGCTGTCTCCCCGTTTTGAGCCAGAAACGTCACCGCCTCGCGCCGCCGCTGGGACTTACCGGCCAGAGCCAACGCCTCTTCAGCAGGAACAGCGAGACGGGCGAACAGTACCACCTTGTCGCGTACCTTGCGGCTCTGCTCCTTTTTGCAGTGCAGTGCACCCGATTTGGCCATGCGGCGCAGCAGCGGCTCAACATCGTCGCCCAGCGCCTGACGCAGCTTATCCGTGGTCAGCGGGCCATCCTGCAAAAGGCGGCATACCGCTGCCTCCTGTCGTGTGGGCACCAGCGGCGGCTGTGCCAGGGACCAAGTCTCCCGGTAATGGTACCATACGGCGGCAGGCAACACGGTACGCAGCGCGTCATAAAATGTGCAGAAGTACCGGCGTGTCATCCACAGCGCCAGCCGCAGCTCCCTTTCCGTGATGACCGGCTCTTCATCCAGCAGGGATCGGACCGCCTTCAGCGGCTTGTCCGGCACCGCCTGATGCAGGGAGAGGATCATCGCCTCTGTGAGCCGGTTGCCGCGGCCGAAGGGCACCAGCACCCGGCAGCCCGCCTGTCCGCCGACTTCCTCCGGCAGCAGGTAATCATAGGCCTTGTCGATGGCGTAGGTAGCCGCCTGTACGGCCACCTTGGCGATCACCGCCACCTCAGGCCTCGTCTTCCTCGATAACGGGGTCGCTGACGTACTTGCCCTCGGCCACCTCGCCGATGGCCATCGTCACGGGCTTCTCCGGCAGAGGCTCGCCGGTGACCTCGGCCTCGGCGGCGATCTGACGGGCGCGGCGTGCCACCACGTTCACCATCATGTAGCGGTTGGGGATGTACTCGGTCAGCTTGTTCATAGCGGGATAAAGCATAGACATAACGATCAATTCCTTTCGTTTTGTATGGCTGCGCCCAGGCGGGGCGGCCCAAATACGCGGACAGGCCGCGTCGGTTCACACACTTACTTTTCGCTGAGGATGGCGCACATACGCTCAGCTGGTTTACAGTGCTCGGCGCACATAATGGCCCGCAGCTCATTCCCGGCATTCTCTACCGTATCGTTGACCACAAAATAGTCATAGTCGCCGGCCATCTCCAGTTCCTCCTGGGCGCGGATCAGACTCTTCTGTATTTTCTCCGGCGTATCGGTCCCCCTGGCAGTCAGGCGGCGCTCCAGTTCATCCCAGCTGGGCGGAGCGATGAAAATACGCACCGTCTCCGGCCGCTTGGCACACACCTGCACGGCGCCCTGGCGCTCGATATCCAATATCACGTCCTTGCCCCGGGCCATGGCATCGTCCACGTACATCTTGGGCGTACCATAGAAGTTGCCCACATACTCGGCATACTCCAGAAAGGCATCGGCGGCGATCATGTCGCGGAACGCGTCCGCCTGAATGAAGTGATAATCCACGCCGTCCTGCTCACCCTCGCGGGGTGCGCGGGTAGTGGCGGATACGGAGAAATACAGGTCATCACGGCCCTGAAACAGGGCGTGCAGCACGGTGCTTTTACCCACACCGGAGGGCCCGGAGACAATAAAGGTCTTTCCTATCTTATGCAAGGGTCATTCATCCTCCTCTGTCAATTCTTCTACCGACAATCCCAGGCGCGGTGCCAGACGCTCCGCCGCCAGGGCGGACAGCACCACATGGTCGCTGTCCATAATGAGCACCGAGGCCGTCTTGCGGCCGTAGGTAGCGTCGATAAGCATCCCACGGTCACGGGATTCCTGCACCAGGCGCTTTACCGGGGCAGAGTCCGGGCTGACCACGGCGATGAGCCGCTGGACGGACACCAGGTTGCCGAAGCCGATGTTGATAAACTGCATACCGGCCTCCTTACTCCATATTCTGTACCTGCTCGCGGATCTTCTCTACCTCGGCCTTCATGTTCACCACATCACGTGCCACAGTCAGATCGTTGCACTTGGAGCCGATGGTGTTGCACTCGCGGTTGACCTCCTGGATCAGGAAATCCAGCTTTCGGCCCACGGGCTCGCCGCTTTGCAGCATGTCCCGCAACTGGGCGATATGGCTTCGCAGGCGCACCGTTTCTTCGTCCACAGCCACCTTATCAGCGAAGATAGCCGCCTCGGTAAGGATACGACTCTCATCGATGGTGGTGGACTGCAGTACCTCCTGCATCTTGGCTTCCAGCCGCTGGCGATAGGCCGCCACCGTCTGGGGCGACTGCGCCTCCACCTTGCTCACGGTCTCCTCAATGGTATCCACCCGGGAGGAAACGTCCAACGCCAGCTTTTCACCCTCCACGGCACGCATGGCGTTATAGGCCGCCAGCGCATCGTCCAGCCCGGCGCAGATGTCGGCGGCGATAGCCTCCACATCCTCCTCCGCCTTGGTGACCGTCAGTACATCTGGGAACCTGGCCAGCACCTCCGGCGTCACATCGCCGGGCAGCGCAAAGCTGTTCTTCAGATGCATCAGCGCGTCATAGTACCCTTTCGCCAGCCCTTCGTTCACCTGCACCACCGCCACATCCGCCGCAGAGGTGTCGATGGTGACGAACACATCCACCTTGCCGCGGGAGATCGCCTTCTGTACGCGTGTCTTGATGGCGTCCTCCGCAAAAATATAGGCGCGGGGCAGCTTCACAGTGCAGTCCAGATAGCGGTTGTTGACGGACCGCACCTCCACGGTGATATCTCTGCCGCTTCGCATCTCGCGGGCGCGGCCGTAACCGGTCATACTCTTGACCACGGGATCAACTCCTTCATTTTAGTAGAACAGGGAAACCCTCCCCTGTTGTGTACAAATTCAGCAGAAGCAAACGGGCACGCCCAGCGCGTTGCAGCACAGCGTGGCGCCGCACAGGCGCAGACAGTCGCTGTTTCCGCAGGTGCCGGTGGTCACATTACCATACCCGTCAGGGCGATAGGCCGTGCCGCGTCCCTCCAGAATATCCAGCGCCCGCTGGTACTCCGGGTTGTCCGGCGCCATAGTAACGGCAGTCTGATAATACCGCCGCGCCTCATCCAGCCAGCCACGGCGATAACAGATCGCACCCTTGAGGAAATTCCACTCGGCGTCGTGGTTGGTCTGGGCGTTCAGCAGTTCCTCCGCCAGGTTCAGATCGCCGCTGCTGATGGCCATACGCACCCGCTGATAGCGGCTGCTGCCCTGATAGGACCCTTGATATGCCGACTGATACCCGCCGTATCCGGTGCCGTAGCCCGCACCGGAGGCAGAATACCCGCCGCTGCGCTGGGCCTTCCGCTGGGACTGCACCGCCTCATAGGCCTCGTTGATCTCCTTCATGCGCTCCTGCGCCAGATCAGCCAGCGGGTTGTCGTGATAATTGTCCGGGTGATACTTCCGCGCCAGGTCGCGGTAAGCCTTCTTCACCTCTTCGTCTGTGGCGGTGCTGGGCACCCCCAACACTTGATAGGGATCACGCATAGTCCGTGTCCGCCTTTCGTATAGGTTCTTCTCGTCTCTGCCGCTTACGGAACGTACCGTGCAGCACGGCCGCCCCCACGGTATACAGTCCTTCGTACACCGCAGCACGCAGGACCGGTGTGTACTTTGTCTCCGGCAGCAGCTCAAAGGCCGCCGCCATGGCCCGGACAGAACCATCCAGCGTCAGGGCCAGCACTTCACTGTCGGCCGGTGTCAGCGCGCCGTCCTTCGGCGTAAAGCGCAGGGCCAGCGGGTTGTACCCGCCGCTTTTTATATCCGCCCGCAGGTCGTCCGCCGCGTCTACCAGATAGACCCATCGGCCCAGATGGTACAGCAGCTGCGCTGTCACCCGCCGCCGCACCGGATCGCTGACCTCCTCCGCCGCCAGTGCCAGCAGCTGTGCAAAGGCGTCCGCCGGCGCATCCAGAGAGGCACATCTGTCCCGTTCCAGCGCCGCCAGCTCCGCCAGATGTGCCTGGGTCCCCGCGTCGAACCGCGGACGGCGTTCCCGCGCCCTCCGGTACGCCGGATACAGCAGCGCCGATGCGATTCTATACTTCAGCCCGCCCCAGAAGCCGTGGTCGGCCACGCCGTCCCACAGCTGCCAGTAGGTCAGTATCACGCTCATGTCCGCCGCCGCGTCCAGCGCCGGATCGCCCGCAGCACAGCAGCGTCTCCGCATCGGATGCACCGCGCAGCGCTTGGCGCACATCTCCCCTGCTCCGTCCGACAGCACCATCGCCAAAAAAGTCAGATCATAGTTCAGGATCATCCGCCCCACCAAGCCGTACCGCGCACCCAGCGCGTGGCACAGCCCGCAGTAGGCGGCGCGGAACGTCTCACGGTCCGCCGGCGTCAGCCGGTCATCCGAAGGCCGCACATAGCCGAACATCTCTCAGAACACCCGTAATATGGTGTAGGTCAGCAGTTCTTTCCGCCGTGCGTAGCGGTCATAGGCCACACTGGGCAGGAATGCCAGCACCGCCGCAGCCACGGCGATCCCATACCTCCAGCCCTCAGTCAGCCCTTCGCTGAGGAAATACCCCAGCAGGAACCCGACCACAGGCAGCACATACACCAGCGCCACCACACCCAGCAGCTTTTTCGTGCTGCTTTCCACCACGACCTTTTCTCCCGGCTGCGCGTTGGGATCGTTCTTGGCACGGGCCTTGATAGCCGCGCCGGTCATGCCGCAGCCGGCACATTCCTCGCAGTCGTGGCCGCAGGCGGTCTTCCGCGGTACGGATATCTCCGCATACCCGCCGGGCAATAGCTTTTCAACCGTTGCGATCTGTGTCATTATCTCACCTCTCGGGAATACTCATGTCTCCGGCACCTCGGGGACCGTCTGGTCCTCTCCGCCGGCAGGTACCGCCGGCTCCGTCTGCGGCGGCGTGTCGGTAATGGTCAGCGTCAACTCATAGGTACCGCGCACCGTCACATCGCTGAACCCGCTGACCGTCACGGTCACCGGCACGGTGAAGCTCCCCTGTCCGGTCACGGTGCTCATGTCCGCCGTGGCCCGCAGGTTCTCGGCGGTAATGGCCTCGATCTCCTCGCTAAGCCCCCACAGCCGCACCGTCAATCCGCCCTCTGGCACGACGGCATACAGCCCCGCCGGCAGATCGGTGAAGGACAGATCCGTCACCGTCAGCATCGTCTCGCTGATACCGTCCAGGGTGATGTCCGCCGTGGCCACCTCGTTGCCGTTGACCAGCCAGGTGCCGTCCGGCGGCGTGACCACATAGCTATTCTGCTGGTGCAGCCCCAGATCGTCCACATGCAGCGTGGCAAGCACGAGCTTGTCAATAGACGCCAACACGTCGGCCTCTCCGTTCAGCCGCACCGTCTTGGGCGCGATATCACAGACGATGCTGTCTGCCGCCGCACCGGGCACGCCCTCGAACTCTATGGCCAGGGCCACCTCCTTGGTGGTCAGCACCGGCACCTTGGCCTGTATCAGGCTGGCACTGGTGCGTATGTTGCTGTTCTCCACCAGATTGCCGTCGTAGTCGTACAGCTGTACGTCCACCGTCTGCACCACCGATCGGGTCGCGCCGCTGATATCCACCGTCAGCTTGGCGCAGCTGACATTCAGCAGATCGTCCCGTTGGGCGCGCAGCGTCAGCACCTCGGGATCCAGCACTACATCGCCGGTAAAATATCCCTCAGCCACCTCGCCGATGACCTGACACTCCACCGGCACTTCCTTCGTATACAACTCGCCCACCGTCACCGTGATCTGGCTCAGGCTGGCCTTCTCCACGCTGACATTCGTGCGTACCACTCCATCAGGGAAGCTGACGGTCCAATCCAACTGGTGTACGCCCACGGAATCGATGCTGGATGTACTGGCAATGACCCGCACATTATCCCGGCTCATCTTTACCAGCTCCCGCTTAGGACCGCGTATCGTCAAATCAATGGTGGTGTCATATCCGGACAGCAGCATCAGATTTTTGTCTGCCAACGTGGTGTTCTCGCCGGAGAACTCCACCGGGACATCCCGGATGGTCTTCGTCCTCTCCGGCGCCTTCTCCACATCTACATATACCCACAGCGCCAGAGCCACCAGGATGGAGATGATGACCTGCACGGTCTTGCTGCGGTTAAAGCGGGGCGTGCGCGCCTCGCTGTTGGCCGTCCCGTTGTTTGTATCAGAGATCCGTTCCGACATGGTCATCCGCCCCCTTTCTGTTCAGTCCCAGCAGCTCTGCCAGTGTACGGCGGGACTTGTCCTCCGTTTCCTCCTCCGGCGGTATCAGCTCATTACGCAGCAGCTTGCCCAGCGTCTCCGGCTTCAGGTGCCGCTTGAGCATACCGCCGATAGCCACGGAGATGGAACCTGTTTCCTCCGAAACGATGACCACCACCGCGTCGGAGTTCTCGCTCATGCCGATACCGGCCCGGTGCCGCATGCCCAGATCGCGGCTCAGGTTCACGTTTTTGCTCAAAGGCAGCATGCAGCCCGCGCCCAAGATCCGTCCGCGGCGGATGATGACCGCGCCGTCGTGCATGGGCGCCTTGACGAAAAAGATGTTTTTCAGCAGCTCGGAGGACACGGCGGCGTCCAGCGTCGTACCGCTTCGCACCATGTCATCCAGATGGATGTCGCGCTCAAAGACGATCAGCACGCCGGTCTTGCTCTGCGACATCTCGCTGCACGCCGTCACCGTCTGATCGATAGCCGCCTCCACCTCCGACTGCTGCTTGGGATCGTTGAAGGCCCGCAGCAGTTTGATGTTCCGGCTGCCCACCTTCTCCAGTATCTGGCGGATCTCCGGCTGGAACAGGACGATAATGGACAGGATCCCCACCTGCACCAGGTTCCGCATGAGGTACGATATGGCGTTGAGCTGCAATATATCAACCAGCCAAAGCACCAGCAGAAACGCCACCACGCCCTTGAGGATATTCTCGGCGCGGGTGCTTTTGACCATACGGAGCAGGTTGTATACCAGAAACGCGATAATGGCGATGTCCAGTATATCCGATATCCGTATCAGCAATAAGTAATTCCCAATATTTTCTAATAACGAAAGTACCTTATCCACGTTACCACCCTTCCTGTTACGGGCATAAAAATAGATACTAACATTATATAAAAAATATTGGGAAAATGCAACAAAAAATTATGTGAACAGTTTTGCAGTTTAACGAACGATTTGCCGCAAAATATGGGCAAAGTACTCTACCTGTGCGGTGGTGCTAAAGGCCGAAAAGCTGCACCGCACAGTGCCCGTCTCCAGCGTTCCCGCCGTGCGGTGCGCCAGAGGCGCACAGTGGAGTCCCGCCCGCACCGCCGCGCCCTGCGCCGCAAGAGCTTCGCCCAGCGCCTCGCAGTCCCAACCGTCCAGGCGAAAGCTCAGCACACCTGTCTGTGCCCCATCCTCCGGGGTATAGAACACCTCCGCACCGGGAATATCCCGCAGCAGTGCCGCCATATGTCGCGTCAGGTGTCTCTCGTGCCCTGCAATACGTCCCACGCCCTGCTGCTCCACAAACCGCAGCCCTTCCAACAGTCCTGCGATCCCCGGCATATTGTGCGTCCCGGCCTCCAGCCGGTCCGGCAGCTCCTCCGGCATCTCCTGCAGGATCGACTGCGACCCCGTGCCGCCCCGCAGCAGTGGCTCCGGCTCCGCGCCGCACAGCAGCAGCCCCGTGCCCTGCGGGCCGTAGAGCGCTTTATGGCCCGGCATACCGATAAAATCCGCGCCCAGCTCCGCAAGGCGCACGGGCAGCAGCCCCGCCGACTGCGACGCGTCGAGCACGAACGGAACGCCGCGCGCACGGCACAGGGCCGCAATTTCTTCGACAGGCAGGATATACCCGAACACGTTGGACACGTGCGTGCAGATCACGGCGCTTGTGCCCGGCGTGATGGCGCGGTCGAACGCGGAAATCGTATCCGCCGGGTCAAACAGCCGCCGTCCGGCGACGATGATCTCTGCGCCAAGATGGTGCAGCGGCCGCAGGACCGCGTTATGCTCAAAACCGGAAATAACCGCACGTCCGCCAGGCTTTACGAGCGTTTTGATCGCCAGATTCAGCGCATGGGTCGCATTCATGGTGAATACGACCTGCTCCGGCTGCGCGTCAAACAGCGCCCCTGCCAGACAGCGGCAGTCATAGACCGCGTCGGCCGCACGCATGGCAGGCGGATGCCCGCCGCGCCCAGGTGTCGCCATGCGGCGCATGGCGCTCTGCACCGCAAGGGCAACAGCGGGCGGCTTCTGGAGCGTGGTGGCTCCGGCGTCCAGGTAGATCATAGCTGCGCCTTCTCCAGAAAGCCGTTCGGATGGACGCGGTAAGCGCCGGAAACGGGGCTGCTCCATGCGCGCAGGAGCTGCGCGGCGTGCACGCCGTCGGCCCCCTCCACATAAACGCCCCACGTGCAGCCGAGGCTCGACCCCTCCTGCGGCGCACGGCGCAGCTGCGTCCAAAGCCCCGCCTCATAGAGGATCCGCCTGCCGGACTGCGCCGCTGTCTGGCTGCGGAACGTAAAGAGATAGGAAAACATGATACTCTCCTCCCGCTCTATCGTATGCGCAGGCCGCGGGATCCGCCACGGTTCGGCAGAATAATATTTATTCAGAAAAGATTCATAAATATTCTTGACATTTCTTTATCACGCTGTATAATGAAACCCGTTATGAGAGAGGCTGCGGCTGACAGGAGTAGGGCGCGTATCCGGCGGGAACCGGGCGTCTGAAAGGGGAAGCCGCCGAAGAGCCGCCGCCGTTCCCGCAGCGCCGGTATCTGGGACGCAGGGAGAAGATCCTGCGGACTGTCACGGGGTTTGCCCCGTGGAGAGCTGTCATGCGCGAACACGAGATTTGATGTGCGTCATGATGGAAGATCATGACGCATTTTTATTTAGGAGTGAGATCCATGAAACCCAAAGCATCCAGATCCAAAACGATCCTGACCAAGCTCGTCGCAGTCGTCATTCTGGCGCTGCTCGTCGTCGCGGCGGTCAAGTGCGCAAACGGCGCATCGCTTGCAAACACGGCCTGGTCGCTGCTGCCGCCGGTCATCGCGATCGTGCTGGCACTTATCACAAAGGAAGCCTACAGCGCGCTGTTCATCGGCGTTCTGGTCGGCAGCCTGTTCACCTGCGGCTTTGCGCCCGTCGCGACGCTCGACACCATCCTGAATGACGGTCTGATCGCCGCGATCTCCGCCAACGCGGGCATTTTCCTGTTCCTCGTGCTGCTGGGCATTATTGTCGCGCTGGTCAACGCGGCGGGCGGCTCCGCCGCCTTTGGACGCTGGGCTGAGACGCACATCAAGACGCACGCAGGCGCGCAGCTGGCGACGTTCGTGCTCGGCATTCTGATTTTCATCGACGATTACTTTAACTGCCTGACCGTCGGTTCCGTCATGCGCCCGGTCACGGACAGCCACAAAATTTCCCGTCCCAAGCTGGCGTATCTGATCGACGCCACGGCGGCTCCCGTGTGCATGATCGCGCCGATCTCATCCTGGGCGGCGGCAGTTTCCTCCACGGCCGAGGGCCTCGACACCGGCATGAGCGGCATTGAGCTGTTCGTCAAGGCCATTCCCTATAACCTCTATTCCATTCTGACCTTCGTGTTCATTCTCGCGATCATTGCCATGAAGCTCGATTACGGCCCCATGCGCAAATTTGAGGCCAAGGCCGCGAAAGGCGATCTGTCTGCGCTGGTGGAGGAAGCCGGTGAATCGGCCAACCCGAACGGGCGCGTGATCGACCTCATTCTCCCGGTGCTGGCGCTGATCGTGACCTGCACGATCGGCATGATCTATGTCGGCGGCTTCTTCGGCGCCGATATGTCCGGCGATCCGTCGTTCGCGGGCGATTTTATCGGCGCCTTCGGCAATACGAACGCCTTCGTCGGTCTGCCGTGGGGCGGTATCATCGCGCTGGTGCTGACGGTCATTTATCTCGTCGCGCGGAAGGTTCTGACCTTCAAGGAGGCCATGGCCTGCGTGCCCAAGGGCTTTATTGCCATGGTCCCGCCGATCATCATCCTGACGCTGGCCGTCTCGCTGAAGGCCATGATCAACTCCCTCGGCGCGGACGTGTATGTCTACAATCTGATGTTCGCCGCGTCTGCGTGGCTGTACAGCATGCTGCCCGCGGTCATCTTCGTCGTGGCCTGCATTCTGGCCTTTGCCTCCGGCACGAGCTGGGGCACGTTCGGCATTCTGATCCCGATCGTTACCGCCGTCTTCCCTGCTGACAGCAAGCTGCTCATCATCGGCATCTCCGCCTGCTGCGCGGGCGCCGTGTGCGGCGACCACTGCTCCCCCATCTCCGACACGACCATCATGGCCTCCGCCGGTGCGCAGTGTGAGCATCTTGACCATGTTTCCACGCAGCTTCCCTATGCGCTCACCGTCGCGATCGTCAGCTTTATCGGCTTCATCGTCGCAGGCTTCGTGCAGAATGTGTACATCACCTGGCTGGTCAGCGCAGCGCTGCTGCTCGGCGTGCTGCTGTTCCTGCGCGCAAGAGAAAGAAAACAGGCAGAATAACGAACGCATCCAACTCCCCCTCCGCACTTCACTGCGGAGGGGGAGTTTTCACGCATTTGATTTTACATTCCACGCAAAAATTTGACCAAAGTTTTACCGAGCCGTGCTTTCGAATTTTAGACAGCGGCGATATCCTTATGACCGTAGACGAGATGTCAAACAAATCAAAAAGGAGATCATCAAAATGAAAAAGATGAACAAAATTCTGACGACTGTACTTGTCATTGCCCTCGCCGCGCTGGCGCTTGCGTGCTGCCCGGAGAAGGACGCCTCCCCTGTCACGACCGACGGCTCGACCTCGATGGAAAAGGTCATCGGCGCGCTGAGCGAGCAGTTCATGGCCGACAACAGCGGCGTGAGCGTCACCTACGATCCCACCGGCTCCGGCGCCGGCATTGAGGCTGCCGGCAACGGCAGCGCGGACATCGGTCTTGCCT
>OGLM01001913.1_pt1 | contig 20171 bp, 20 predicted proteins | sample 1572531 | NCBI WGS metagenome assembly OGLM01 (sample SAMEA2581909, study PRJEB24529) | metagenome | biome: Human gut stool | place: China | collected 2011 | reverse complement strand
TCCAGCAGGTCGATACCCCGCAGAACCTGTACGATATGCCCTGCAACATGTTCGTTGCCGGCTTCATCGGCAGCCCCCAGATGAACTTCCTGGACGGCACCGTGACCAAGAACGGCGATCAGTACGCCATTGACCTGGGCGGCGACACCATCCCCCTGCCCAAGGAAAAGACCGCTGACGGCAAGCTGGATTCCTACGTTGGCAAGAAGGTCAAGATGGGCATCCGTCCTGAGGATATCGATGACGAGCCCGAGTTTATGGCAAAGCACACCGACTGCCAGCTGGATACTCAGGTCGATGTTTCCGAAATGATGGGCGCTGAGATCTACCTGTACCTGGAGTACAAGGGCAACAAGATGACCGCCCGTGTTGCTCCCACCTCCAAGGCACGCAACGGAGACACCGTCCGCGTTGCATTCGATCCGCACAAGGTCCACGTCTTTGATGTCGAGACCGAGCAGACCATCCTGAACTAAGTTCTCCAGGGATCATCTTTTGATCCTCCTAATAAGCAAAAGCCGCCGGGAAGCGATTTCCGGCGGCTTTTGTCTAAAAGAACACACATTGGAACATTATAAGGGAGATTTCACCATGGAACACATGATGCTTCTGGTCACCTACCGTATGCTCCCCGGCCAGCGGGACACTTTTCTGCAGGAGGTCGCCGCTGCCGGAATCCTGGCAAAGGTCCAGCAGGAGGACGGTTTTGAGCGCTACGATTACTACCTGAGCGCCGCCGACCCGGACGAGCTGCTCATCGTTGAGGAGTGGGACTCCGAAGCCCAGCAGCAGGCCCACGTAAACACCGACCACATGGCCCAGCTCCGCGCCATCAAGGAGAAGTATGTTGCTTCCACCGCGATGCAGCGCATTGCCAAAGCCGACTGAGCACGAGAGGATAGAAAAGCACCCGCGGCCTGCTGGCTGCGGGTGCTTTTTCCGAAGGAGAGAACAGAATGCTCAGCCCTTGACACCGCCCAGTGCAACACCACGGACGATGAACTTGGACAGCAGCAGATAAACAATGATCACAGGCAGGATGGCAATGGCCACCAGCATATAGACCTTGCCCATATCGAACTTGAGGAAGTCGGCACTGCGGAGCTGTGCAATGAGGATGGGCAGGGTCTTTTTGTCTGCCGTATCCAGCACCAGTGCGGGGATGAAATAATTGTTCCAGCTGGACACAAAGGAGAAGATGGCCTGCACCGCCAGAGCGGGCTTCATAATGGGAAGCACGATATGGTTGAAGGTGTAGAACTCCCCTGCGCCATCAATGCGGGCGGCTTCCACGATCTCCATGGGCAGGCTGGCATCCAGATACTGCTTCATAAAGAAGAACACCGCCGGGGCCGCAATGCTGGGGATGATGAGGGGAATGAAGCTGTTCTTCAGGCCCATCTTTGTGATGAGTTGCAGGAAGCCCAGCGCCGAGACCTGGGTCGGCATGGTCATAATGAGCAGGATGATGGCAAACGCCGCCTTTTTGAACCGGAAGTTATAGGCGTAGATGCCGTAGGCTGTCAGGGCCGAAAAATAGACACTGAGGGCAGCCGAGCAGCCGGACACGATCAGGCTGTTCCGCACACCGGTCAGCACCGGGATGTTGGCATCTGACAGCACATTTTTCAGGTTGGTCATCAAGGATCTGCCCGGCAGAAAGGAAAAGCCCTTCTGGATCTCAAAATGGGTACGGGTGGAATTGATGACCAGCACATAGAAGAAGAACAGGCATAAAAAGCTCAGCAGCACCAGCGCCGCATAGCACACCGTGCGGCGGGCCGCAAGGGTCGCTTTTTCGGATCTTGTCTTGACTGCGTGTGACATTATGCTTTTCCTCCCTTCACCTGTTTGGCCGCCTGCCTGCGGGCCTTGCGCTCGGCCTTGCTCAGGCCGTCGTCCTCCTTGGTCAGGGCCATGTAAACGATCACGCAGAGCACTGCGCACACCAGGAACAGCACCACCGAGACCGCGCCGGCCATGCCGTAGTTCTTGCTGAACAGGTGGTTGTTCAGGTACATGATCATGGTGGTGGAGGTACGGTCGGGGCCGCCCTTGCCGTTGGTCAGGATCTGCGGCACATCGAACATCTGCAGGCCGCCGATCATCGAAGTGATCATCACATAGACCAAAATCGGCCGGATGAGCGGGATGGTGATCTTCCAGAACATCTGGTTCGGGGTGCAGCCGTCCAGCTCCGCTGCCTCATACAGGGTAGGGTCCACGCCCATGATGGCCGCCATCAGCATGATGGTCGTATTGCCGAACCACATCAGGAAGTTCATCAGGCCGATAAGGCCGCGGTTTCCCCAGACACTGTTCAGGAAGCTGAAGGGCTCCTTGAGGATGCCCATGCCCACCAGTGCAGCGTTCACGGGGCCGTTATCCGAGAACAGGGCAAAGAACAGCATGGCAAATGCCGAAGCCATGATGAGGTTGGGCATGTAGATGACTGTCTTGAAGAAGGTCTGGCCCTTCAGCTTCAGGCGCAGGTCGGTGAACCAGGCCGCCAGCAGCAGCGAGATGGCGATCTGCGGGATGAAACCGATGATCCAGAGCAGCAGCGTGTTGCCAAAGTATTTGGGCAGGTCGGTTGCAAACAGGGTGATGTAGTTCTTCAGGCCCACAAAGGTAGGGCCGATGATCTTCAGGCCGCTGCGGTAATATTCAAAAAAGCTGTAATAGATCGTAGACCCCAGTGGAATGAGCTGGAACAGCGCAAAGATGAGGAAGAACGGTGCAATGAAGATATAGCCCCACTTTGCATAGCTGATCGAGCCGTTCTTCTTTGGTTTTGCTCCCATAGTAACTGCCCTCCTGACGTACACTGCCCAAAGCAAAACGGGGCGGGCGGGATCAGCGTCCGGCCCGCCCCATTCGGATTCGGTTCAAAAGGTTTTCAGGTTCCGGCTGCGCTTATGCGGGCCAGACCACATCGGTCAGCTCGGGGTACTTTTCCTTGATGGCGGTCTCGAAGTTTGCCTTTGCGGTATCCTCGTCCACCGTGCCGGTAAAGTAATCCTTGAAGGCATTCTGGAAGCTCTCGTTCAGGCCCTGATCGTACGGGCCTGCGTTGGACATATCGATCTTCTTTGCAGCTTCTGCAAACAGGGCGATATGGTTCTGGCCGCCCAGGAAGTCGGAGGCATAATCGCTGTTTGCGATCTCTTCCATGGCCTTCTCGTTGTTGGTGTAATCCTGCGTATCCAGGGTGATCTGCTTCATAATGGCTTCGTCGCAGGTCAGTTTCTGCATCACGTCGCGGATGATATCGGTATTATCGGTACCGGCTGCCGCGCAGATCCAGGTGCCGCCCCAGTAATAGGGCTGAGGACCTTCGCAGACTGCGTAATCGCCGTAGATGCCGTTGCCCACTTCTTCCTTGCCGCCCTCGGCCACAGGGGTCTCCAGAGAGTTGCCCAGCAGGGTGAAATTGATGCCCCAGGTGGAATAGAAGAAGCCAAACACCTTGCCGCTCGGGCCCTGATCGGCTGCCCACTGGCTGTCCCACAGGCTGGACTTATTGTTGTAGCCCTTATCGGTGTACTCCTTGGTCTGATCGACCCACTTCATAATGTTGGGGTCTACCTTGACGGTCGTGCCGTCCACCCAGGGAGCGTCCACGTTGTTGGAGAAGGTGCGGTAAGCATCATCGAAGCCGGACAGCATTTTGTAGCCCTTGGCATAGGCCTGTGCAGCCACCTCGTTGAACTTATCCCAATCGGACAGATGGCTCTGCACCTCGGTGGGATCATCGGTGCCCAGCACTTCCTTGGCGATGCTGCGGCGGTATGCGAACAGACCGGGGGTCGCCTGCCAGGTGGTGCCGCGCTGGCTGCCGTCCACGCTGACAATGTCCTTGGTGTACTGGTACTGACCAGCCAGATCGGCATCGGTCAGGCCGATGTCTGCCTTGACATCCAGCGCGTAATCGGAATCCACATACTTCAGTGCGTAGTCAGCCTCGATCAGGAAGATATCTACCTTGTCATCATCGGCGGCGGAGTCCTGATTCAGCAGGGCCTCATCCAGCTTATTCTGGTAGTTGTTGTTCTCGTTGGCGTTGATGGTCCACTTGACAACGGTGCCATCTTTCAGGGTGGTGGTGGATTTATCCTCAGCGATGGAGGCGACCTCGGGGTAATAGTTATTGAAGCGGCCCTGGAACTCGTCGTTCCAGCACCAGATATTCAGCACCTTGCCCTGAGCTGCCGGAGCATCGGAAGCGGCGGAAGAAACTGCGGCAGAGGATGCCGCGCCGGTAGAAGAAGAGGAGCCGCCGCATGCGCTCAGTGCTGCACTGATGGTAACTGCACCGGAAGCCAGCAGGAAATTACGACGCGAAATCTTTCTCATAATGAAAAACCTCCTTCAATGGTTTTCGTGAAAAAGCGTTTCAAATTCAAGGCTCCGGTTCGCCCGGAACCAAATCCAACCCATTCATTCGATGCTGCGCACCGAGCCGCCCTCCAGCAGTTTTCCTGTCACCGGGATCTGCTCGGCCAGCGTCACACGGGGGTGCTCGATCATCTGCACCAGCTTATCCGCTGCCATCCGGCCCAGCATTCTGGTGTTCTGCTGCCAGGTCACCAGCTGGGGTTTCATCACGCGGGAGAGGTAAATGCCGTCATATCCCATCACGGAAATATCCTCCGGGATGCTCAGGCCCGCTTCCTGCAGAGCGATGCAGCCGCCCATGGCCGAGAAATCATCGGGGAAGAGGATGCAGGTGGGCCGCTGGGGCAGTGCCAGCAGGGCCCGGGTCTCCTCGGCACAGCGGTCGGGATCGTGATACACACCGCAGCGCACATATTCTTCGGGGACCTGCAGCCCCAGCTCCGCACAGCTCTTGTAGAAGCCCGCCAGCCGGTTCTCCGTCACCGCCGTGCGCTCGCCATGGATAAAGGCGATGCGGCGGTGGCCGTTGGCGTAGGCGTACCGCACCAGCGCCGAAAGCCCGTTGACATTATCGGAAAGGACCGCCATCCGGTTGTTGAACACATGGTCGATGGTCACCACCGGCACATCACTGTTGACCAACTCCACCACCTGCGGATCGTTGAAATCCACGCAGGCGATCACCGCTCCATCCACGCCCCGGTAGTGGCAGTGCTCCAGATAGGTCATTGTTCTGCCGCCGAGGTTCCGGTTGACAAAGGTGATATCATAGCCCAGCTTTTCCACCTGCACCTTGAAGCTGTCCAGCACCGCCGAGAAGTACTCATGGGCCAGGCCGCTCTGCCGCTCGTCCACAAACAGAACGCCAAGGTTGTAGGTACGGTTGGTCTTCATCGCGCGGGCCGCCATATTGGGCACATAGCCCATCCGGCGGGCCGCCTCGCGAACACGGTCGCGGGTCGCAGCAGAGATGTCCGACTGGCCATTGAGCGCTTTGCTCACCGTTGCCACCGAGACACCGCATTCACGCGCCAGATCTTTTAAGGATGACATTTCGCCGCCCTCCCTCACAGGGACCCGCTCATGGCTCCCGAGCGAATCCTAAATCGTTTTCGCAATTTCAATATAGCGCACTTTGCACTAAAAATCAAGCAGAAGAAGAAAAGTTTTATCCTAAAAGTCTGCATTTCAGCAGGTTGCGAGATTTCATTTCCTCAGAATTATGCAGTCTGTATCGTTTTCGTTACATTTCGTTACCGTTCGATAATTTTTTCGTTCCCATACCGGTTTTCACCCCTGAACCAGCCCGCTGCACCCTTGTTGTATATTTCAGGTCCGCTCTTGATTTTTCCCGCAGGATAGACTATTCTTAGGGTGACAAGTGCCTTTCCCACCCTTGGGCCGCAAATTCTAAATCGTTTTCGCCATCAAATGATTTCAGCATTTCCGGTTTACCCTATAAGGAGGAACAAGGCTATGAGATTCGGACATTTTGATGATGCGCGCCGGGAATATGTGATCGACACGCCCCGCACTCCCCTGCCCTGGATCAACTATCTGGGCAGTGAGGACTTTTTCAGTCTGGTGTCCAACACCGGCGGCGGTTACAGCTTTTACCGGGATGCCCGGCTGCGGCGGCTGACCCGCTACCGCTACAACAATTCCCCGCTGGACATGGACGGCCACCGCATCTACATCAACGATGGCGGCACCATCTGGAACCCGGGCTGGCAGCCCGCCAAGACGGAACTGGACAGTTACACCTGCCGCCACGGTCTGGGCTACACGATCCTGCAGGGCGAAAAAAACGGCATTGCGGCCGCTCAGGAACTTTTTGTACCCCGGGGCGATGCCTGTGAGATCGACCGGCTGACGCTGGAAAACAAGACCGCTGCCCCCCGCACGCTGGACGTGTTCAGCTATGTGGAGTTCTGCCTGTGGGATGCCATGGACGACAGCTCCAATTTCCAGCGCAACTTTTCCACCGGCGAGGTGGAAGTGGTGGAAAGTGCCATCTATCATAAGACAGAGTACCGGGAGCGCCGGGATCACTACGCCGTGTTCTGGGCCAACGCCCCCGTTACCAGCTTCGACACCACCCGGGATGCCTTCTGCGGCGTATACGGCGGCCCCGCCGCACCGGAAGCGGTCAAAGCCGGTCACTGCTCGAACAGCATTGCCCACGGCTGGGCTCCGGTGGGTGCCCACCATTTCCATCTCACGCTGGCACCGGGCGAGAAAAAGAGCATCATCTTCGGGCTGGGCTACATTGAAAACCCGGTCGGGGAAAAATTCAGCGCTCCCGGCATCATCAACAAAGCCCGGGCCGAGGCCATGATGGCCCGCTATGCCACCGACGCACAGGTGGATGCCGCCCGCAGGGCACTGGCCGACTACTGGCAGGAGCTGCTCTCGGGCTGGCAGCTGACCTCCGGCGAGGAAAAGCTGGACCGGATGGTGAGCCTTTGGAACCAGTATCAGTGCATGGTCACCTTCAACATGAGCCGCAGTGCCAGCTATTACGAGAGCGGCATCGGCCGCGGCATGGGGTTCCGGGATTCCTGTCAGGATCTGCTGGGCTTCGTCCACATGATCCCCTCCCGCGCACGGGAACGCATTCTGGACATTGCTGCCACCCAGTTTGAGGATGGCAGTGCCTACCACCAGTACCAGCCGCTGACCAAAAAAGGAAATGCAGACATCGGAAGCGGCTTTAATGACGACCCGTTATGGCTGATTGCCGGAACTGCCGCTTATTTAAAAGAAACCGGCGACTATTCGATTCTGGATGAAATGACACCGTTTGACAGCAATCCGGACAATCAGGCTCCGCTGATGGAACATCTGCGCCGCTCTTTTCATTTTACGTCCACGCATCTCGGACCGCACAACCTGCCTCTGATTGGCCGTGCAGACTGGAACGACTGCCTGAATCTGAACTGTTTTTCAACCGTTCCCGATGAATCCTTCCAGACTGCCGGTGCTTCCGAAGGTCCTGTTGCCGAATCTGTTTTTATTGCCGGAATGTATGTAAAGTACGGCAGGGACTATGCACAAATCTGCCGCCATGCCGGTCTTACCAAAGAAGCTGCTGATGCCGATGCGCAGATTGAGCAAATGATACAGGCGGTTTTAAAATCCGGCTGGGACGGCGAATGGTTCTTACGTGCCTACGATGCCGCCGGAAAAAAAGTCGGTTCGCATGAATGTGAAGAAGGTCAGATTTTTATTGAGCCGCAGGGCTTCTGTGTCATGGCTGGAATCGGGGTAAAGGAAGGTCTTGCCGAAAAAGCACTGGAGTCCGTAAAAAACAGGCTGGATACAAAATATGGCATTGTTCTTTTACAGCCGGCTTACACATACTATCACCTTGAACTGGGTGAAATTTCATCTTACCCGGAAGGCTACAAAGAAAATGCCGGTATCTTCTGCCACAACAATCCATGGGTTTCCATTGCCGAAACTGTTTTGGGACACGGCAACCGCGCCTTTGAAATTTATAAAAAAATCTGTCCGGCATATCTTCAGGATATCAGCGACCTGCACCGGACGGAAGCTTACGTTTATTCGCAGATGATTGCCGGAAAAGATGCATGCCGTTTCGGTGAAGCAAAAAACAGCTGGCTTACGGGAACTGCCGCATGGACATTTACAAATGTTTCACAGTATATTCTCGGTATCCGCCCTGAATTTGACGGACTCTGCATTGATCCGTGTATTCCGGAAACCCTGTCCGGATTTACCGTAACGCGGCATTTCCGCGGTGCCGTTTATCATATTCACGTTGATAATTCTGCCAAATCGCAGAAAGGCATCAAAACCCTTCTTGTAAACGGCACTCCGGTTGAAGGAAATATGATTCCTTATCAGAAAGATGTGACGGAATATCATGTCACTGCAATTATGTAATGGAGGAACTTTGTATGAAACATATTAATTTTCCAAAAGATTTTATATGGGGAACAGCTTCCAGCTCCTATCAGACCGAAGGGGCTTATAACCGGGACGGCAAAGGCGCTTCTATCTGGGATACGTTCTGTCAGAAAAGCGGTGTCATTGCTGACAGCTCTGACGGAACGCTTGCCTGCTGTTATTATGATAACTATGAAGAAGATATCCGGTTCATGGCAGATGCCGGTATCCGCGCGTATCGTTTTTCTGTTTCATGGCCGCGGATTTTTCCAAACGGCGATGATCCTGCTGTCAATCCTTTGGGGCTTGCCTTTTATGACCGTGTTGTAGACTGCTGTATCCGGTATGGCATCCAGCCGCACATTACGCTTTTTCACTGGGACCTTCCACAGTCCCTTTCGGACCGCGGCGGCTGGCTGTCTGCGCATACGATTGAAGCATTTGTGCGTTATGCTGCTGTTATCTGTGAACATTTTTCGGACCGTGTAACTTATTTTTCCACAATCAATGAACCGCAGATTATTACAAAAATGGGGTATTATGACGGTCTTCACGCGCCCGGATACCGGCTTTCCATGCTGGAAACACTGGATATTCTCCACGCACTTGCCAAAGCTCATGCACTTGCCGTTCCCGCAATGCGCAGGGCTGCAAAGAAACCGGTCAAAATCGGTTTTTCAAGTACCGGAAATCTGTGCTATCCATGCAGTGAAAATGAAGCGGATATCTGTGCCGCAAGAACTATGACATTTGCCAATACCAAAGAAAATATTTTATTCTGTCATCACATTTTCTGCGATGCGGTTATCAACGGACTTGCACCGGATTTTGAAGCACTTGCGCCGGAGATTACTGCTGATTTAAAATCAGATGATACGCTGAATTTTGTAACACAGCACCTTAAAAATGTGTGGAACGACTGCAGCGAATTAAATCCGCCTTTGGATTTTCTGGGGCTGAACATTTATAACGGACGCAAAGCCGGTGCAGACGGTTTTACGAAACGATATGCAGGTTTTCCAAAGACAGCACTGAAATGGCCTGTCACTCCCGAAGTTATGAACTGGGGTACACGCTTTCTGTATGAACGCTATCATCTGCCGATTTTTATTACTGAAAACGGGCTTTCCTGCAATGACCACATTTTCCTTGACGGAAAAGTCCATGATGCTGAACGCATTGATTTTCTGACGCGCTATCTGTTACAGCTGAGTGAATCCATAAAAGAGGGTACACCCGTCATGGGGTATTTTCACTGGTCTTTTACGGACAATTTTGAATGGCACAGCGGTTACGATGAACGTTTCGGACTGGTATATATTGATTATCCGACACAAAAACGGATTCCGAAAGATTCCTATTACTGGTACCGGAATCTGATTGCAGACTCTGCAGAATAAGCCGCAGATTTATGGAATTTCATATACCTCTTTTACCGCGGTTAATGCGTCCTTAAAAATCAAATGATTGAGTTCTGATTCATTCTGATAAAATATCTCAAGTGTATCGGAAGCTTTGTCTGTTTTTCCGGCTGTCCGGTACATATGATAATCAACTGCGCTGTTGTAGCAGGCACTGAAAGCATAGTAGTCCCTGTCATCTTCTGTGACTGTTCTTCCAACAGCGCGGTTATATGCCACCTTTTCTGATAATCTGCCGTAATCACCATCGCAGAAATCCTCATACAGCTTCTCTGACGTATATCCTTTTCTGGACTGCTTTTCCCGGAAATAATCATACGCATTTTCCGCCGCTGACGGAATAATCATCAAAACCAGTACGGCAACAACCAGATACAACAGCTTTCCTATTATATTAACACGATTTTTTTTATTCTTCATCAAACATTCTCCTCGTCAGTAATGCAATTACCGATGTTCTGTCACGGTTTTCGAGCGAATCTATATCAGCCTGTGTAAAATTACAGTAATCCTTTAAAAACAGCCCTGCTTTTTCTTTTATATCTTCCATATAAGGAATACTCTCTGCCGCCCGTTCCCTGTAACTTTTCCCCTGCGCGCTTCCGGTTATCATACAGATTGCTTCTGCCGCATTGTTTAATGCCGTTTCTTTGGAATAATGCTCTGACAGTTCCGGATTATAGTAAAACATAATGGCATTGCGCAGACGCAGATACCCTTCTGTCATGTTGTAAAAATCATACCAGCCGCTGTTTCCCGTTCCGCTCATCCGCTGGTTCAGACGGGTGTAGAGCTGATATACTTCTTCATACTGCCCGTTATCCAGCAGTGTCTGTAAATGTTCTTTGATTTCCTGCTCATGTGTCTGATTATATTTTTTCTGCTTTTGTTCTGCCAGGTTATATCCCCAAAGGTGATTTGCCTGAATGGTTACTATGACTGCTGCAATTCCCGCAATCACCAGCGATGTAACCGGTGCAATGTATTTTATGAACCATTTACTGTTACGGACAACTTCTTTTTGTGTATCCGAAAATTCATGTTCATAATGCTCCATATCTTTGATGTGCTGCTGACTCTGTTCATTAGGTGTCCCGCAGTTTGGACAGAATTTTTCAAGCATTGTCAGTTCTGCACCGCAATTTTTACATTTCATAAATATTCCCCACTGTCATTTTTCATATTTTTGTGCTTTTTCACGGAACATGTTGTAATTACTGACATCACCGTTCCCGTACAAAGCCTGATAGTCTGCGGCATAGTCGGCTTCCGACTGTCCGATGGTATCGGTAAGAACTGCCTTTACATGCTGTGTCCACGTACTGATAATTTCTTTTTCCTGTGCATCACAGCTTTTATAATACCGGTACATATATCCGTCCGTATCTTCCAGCATATTCATATATTCCATGCAGCTGCGGTACAGATTTTCAAATTCATAGCTTTCAAGCGGCGTTCCCTGTGCGATTTTATCATCATAGCGCAGTGTATCTGAATACGCATATTTATAAATATATAAAATATTATAATGTTTCCACTGCTGTAATATTTTATTTTTATAAGAATCCGCCGTCACTTCACTGATGTCTGCAAAGTTTCCCTGCTCGTAGGCTTCATTTATCTGCGGCACATTTTCATCATACCATGCCATGCCCTCTGCAATCTCTCTGCGTTCCGAAGCCGAATTATAATAAGAACGATATTTTGTATATCCCCACGCAGTCCCGACAAGCAGTGCTGCTGCAACCGCCGCCAGCGTAATGACAGCATGACAAATGATTCTGTTCCGGATATAACGGTTTGCATTTTCATCAAGTCCGTCCATGGTATCATTCATTTTGTACAGGTGATTCATGTACTCTTTTTCCGATGCTTCATACTGCATGGCATGGCAGTATGGGCATTGTGTCTGTGTTTCCTCAATATCCGCTCCGCAGTTATTACACCGTATCATCTGATTTCCCTCTCTTTTACCCGCACTGTTTTGCCGCACATGTACAGGCTTCTTCTCTCCTGCCTGTAACGTGCGCCTTGCGTATGTTGTATTTTAGTATAACATACTTCCGCCGGTTATAAAATCCGCTTTTATTCCTATAGTTTCTGCTCAATCGGAATGATTCTTCCCATTTTTGCGGATACTCTGTGTGAAATGGAGATAACCGTTCTGTTTTCGGATACTCTCTTTAGCGCTTCAAGCACTTCTTTTTCCGTTTCGGCATCGAGATTTGCCGTGATTTCATCCAATAACAAAAGCTTCGGTCTTGCCGCCGCCACTCGAATCGAGAGATTCATGTCCAAGTATATCTGCTGTTAATTTAAGGCCTGTACCATTATTGAATATCTTTGATGTCGCTGTCCGACGCAAAGCATGTATTCCTTTCCAATAGCCAGTAATGTGTTTTTTTTCAAAATCGTTGCGGATAATGTATCAGACATTTTCACGGCTCATACAGCTGTATTGATTTACATACTTTCTTAAAAGAAGATGTTTTTCATCAGGAACAGAAGGTCTATAGCGAAGGATATATTCTTCCAGAAGCTTTCCCAATTCAGCAGATAAGGGTAACTGTCTAACATTATTATTCTTTGTATCATGTATTTGAATCAACGCATTTGTCCATTTAATATCACTCAACATAATGTTCGGAATTTCAGAACAGCGTAATCCCAGAAGATGCATATATACGGGGTGAGTAGAAGTATGTCCGAGTATTCTGGATAAGAGTTCAAGTTCAATATTACTTTGATATAGTCTGCAGCATCTTGTTCTCCGTCGCATGTGTAGATACAGCTTTTGCGGAAGATCTGGATGTTCCGGTTTTATCATTTTTACATATTTGCTGATTATATATTCTACATTTTTACTGATATAGTTGATAGATTTCCCTTGATAACTGTATAAAACAAGGGACACTTACTGTCTATTTCTGAATGGAATCGACGCTAGATATCTTTTTAAATGTTCAACGGTTTTATCTGTTATTGACACAATTCTTTCTTTATCACCTTTTCCATGATCTCGAATATAAGGTATTGTTTCATTAAGTTTCAGAGACTCTGTGGTTAGTCCTCTTAACTCAGGAACCTTGATTGCTTAATCATATAGAAGAATGAGAATATTTTATTGCGGATTTCTATGTTCGTTTTATCAGATGGTGCAGCAAGCAGAGCCACAAGATCATCTAGGTTTATCGTTTCTTTTGTTTTTTGTGTCCCTTTAATAAACGGAACTTTTGAAGCAACTAAAGTGATTGAATGCATGGATATGTCAATATGCAATAAGATGTTTTTGCATAGGCAAGAAGAATAGGCGAAAGACAGACACAATGAAATGGTTCAGCATAGTATAAATAGTCGAAATTAATAAATTGAACTATATAAATACAAATAAATTGGGTAAAATTTTATTTACACGTTACAATCAAGAGAACAATATTAAGAGCATGTAATATGATTAAGTGTTTTTTAATCTTATATATTTAAAATTAGAAAGTAGATTGCAATGTTTTATTGGATTATATTAGAAAATTAAAATTTTTACATAATTATATTTGGCTTTATGTATACAAAATAAATATAATTATATTTTGGTCAAAATAGGGGCAAATTAGGGTGATGAATAAACTTAAAATGGGTAATATAGAATTATAGTTAAAAGGAACATTACCCATGAGTAATCTTGTATATGAAAATGTTTTGGAAAGATTAAGGAAAGAGAGAGGAAGACTGTCTATAACTAAAGCAGATATGAGCAGATATCTTCATATGGATCAGAGCAATTATAGAAAAGCAGAGCTTGGACAGTACAGAAGATTTAGTTATTTTGAAGTAAAAAGTATGTCTGAATTGGGGATAAATGTAAATTATATTTATACTGGCAAAGTCAAAAAGGTTATTACTTTGGATTTTATAGAGAAACTAAGTGTTAATAGATTGAAAAGTATACTACAAATAATATATACAATTGTTGAATTAAGCTATAAGGAAGACTTTAATCAACAGTACAAAGCGTTACTAGAGGAATTAAAGTATATATTTTTTATTAAGCAAAATGTGAATCCAAGTGATATATTTTTAACAGTTAGACGATTAAAAGGTTATACACAAATAAAAATGGCAGATATGATTGGCGTTGATGTAAAAAAGCTAAGGAATTTAGAAAATGGTAAGAAATTACCAGATAGCGAAATAATTTCAAAAATGTATGAAGTTTTTAAAATATTGCCGGTTGTAATGATAGAAACTAAAAATTGTATGTTGGATACAATTTTATATATTTTAGATGAAATAAAAAAAGAAGACAGAGAAAAAATAGTTGATATTATAAAGTTATTATTTGCATAACAGGAGATTTAGTTGAATAAAAAGATACTTATATTAGAGGATAATGATGTAGCTCTTATGCATATAGCAGGATTGATCAATGAGATAGATAATAAATTAGAAATAAAAATGTTTAACAATATTAAAGACGCATACTTATGTGCAATGGAGAACAGAATTGATTTGTTTATTATTGATATAATATTAGATATAAAACATCCAGGCGATACATCAGGTTTAAAATTTATAGATAACATAAGAAAAGTTGAATATTATGTTTTTACGCCTGTAATATTTATAACATCATTAGAAGATGCTAGGTCATATACTTATGAAAATTTGCATTGTTATAAATTTGTAGAAAAACCTTTTAATAATAAAAATGTTAAAAATATAATAGAAGAATGTTTAAAATTTCCAGGGGAAATTAATTCTATCAAAACCTTATACTATAGATGTGATGGTATAATATTAGCCGTAGATATAGATGAAATTGTATATGCTGAATGCAATAATCACACAATGTATATATATAAGAAACAAGGAGATATTTTTAAAGTTCCATATTTAACAATAAAAAAGTTATTACAAGATGTAGATACTGATCAAATTATACAATGTAGTAGAAATACAGTGATTAATAAAGATTATATTTATAAAGTAGATATTCCGAATCGGATAATAGAACTTAAGAATAGTTATGGCAAAATTGATATTGGAATAATGTTTAAAAAATACATCAAAGAAAGATTGATGTAAAATGTTAATACATTTTATTTTGATAGTAGAAATTGTTTCTTCATTATTATGTATTCACTGTATTTATAACAAAAGATTAAAAATTAATTTATATACAATTTTGGCATTTATGGGTATATTGGCAGTACTTGAATTTATAAATTTTTATCATATCAGTGGTATATATTCGATGATAGGATATATGATTTTATGTATATACTGTATTATCGAATTCAAAAGTAGTATTCTTGAGGCAATTATTAGCGTTTGTATTTATATTATTATATTAACAATATTGCAGTTTTTATGCATAAGTATAGTTAATATATTTTTATATAATAGAATTGAATTGAGAAATGCATTAGGTAATATACTTATGCTAGGTATCATTTATTGGAAATTTCCGAAAATAAAAATTAATAATTTGAAGATAAGCATATTAAATAAAAATAGAATAGTTATATTGATATCAACATATATAGTTAGTATTGTATTCATATTATGGTTACATAAAAAATTATATAATGAAATACAGATACAATATTATGTTTTTTCTATTCCGGTGATTATAATTTTAGTTATTATGACTACAAAATGGTATATAAATGAATTAGAAATAAAAAAATTAAATGATACTGTAAATATAATTGTAAAAAATGGCAATGATGAATATAAAAAATTATTACATAATGTTAGAATTCGTCAACATGCATTTAAAAATCATATAGAAGCTATATTTGCAACACATTATACATATAAAACATATGATAAATTAGTTGAAGCTCAGGAAAGATATTGTAAAAGATTGCTTGATGATAACAAGTATAATAGTATATTAACACTAGGTGATCAGGTATTATCAGGATTTTTGTATCAGAAATTTGAAGAAGCAATTAATATAAATATTAATATTGATTACAAAGCTGATACAGTAATAGAGTCATTAGATGTTCAGATATATTATGTTATAGAGATGCTAGGAATACTTATTGATAATGCAATTGAAGCAGTGATTATTAATAATGATAAAGTTATCTTATTTGAGATTCATAAAATAAATAATGCTTATGAATTTGTTATTAGGAATCCCAATACATATGTAGATAACGAGGCTATTTTATCTTGGTTTGATTGTGGTTATAGTAATAAAGGTAAAGGAAGGGGATTTGGATTATTTCGCATTAAGGAATTATGTGAAAAATTAGGCTGTTGTATATGTTGTAATAATTGTACTATTGGAGATAAAAATTGGATTGAATTTATTTTGATAATAAAAAAAGGTAGCTGATTCTAAATGAATCAGCTACCTTTTTACAATACAAAGATATAATTATTATTGAAAGTCTTTTTCTTCAGGGTATGGGTATTCACCAAAAAGCAGTAGACTAACCATATTGTCTTTTAATATCCATGATAAGCCTGCTAAAGAACAAAATAAATTATCTAACATTTTTTTCTCCTTTCGAAAGTATTTTCGCAATAACTAATTGAAGCGAATGTAATATAATAATCCAAAATCCTACAGATAAAAATTTTGACCTTGGAATTATATATAATATTAAAGTATACAAAAATATAAATTTTGATGTGAAAAGCCGCATTTTTGTTAAATATTGTTTGCTATATTGAGGTCTATATTTGGATGGAAGAGGACCAATATAATAGCATATTAAAATAGAAAATATCATCAATATAATTTCCACATATTTGTATATCAATATATGTGGCATAACAATTATCGAAAGCCATATATATATGATAGATGCTAATAAACATTGGGAATATCTGTAGAAATGAAGACCTCCCATTGTACAGCGTAAAAAAATCATTACAAGTAAACCAAACAAATAGTAGATAATTTGTCTACGAAATAATATTGCCATAATCAATAGCTTGCTTAATTCTGATAAAATTGTCTTTAAAAGAAATACAACTTGAGCTGCTTGATAATTACTTAAATGGCATTTTCCTGTTAAATATATGTTTAAATTTTTCATAAGTACCTCCTGTGTACATATAAATTAACATATATAGAGGGATTGTCATTTTTTTTGATTTAATCAAGTTATTTTATAGCTAAGTTAATATTGAAAATAAAAAAATTAAGATATATATATTAAAAAATGTATTGGATAAAAAATAAAAATAATTGGATAAAAATTATGAAAGTTTAAAAAATATTTATGTATACTATTTATATATGCATTAGGAACATACGGTAATAAATATAAGAATTATAGAAGGTTTAAAAAAGTATGTTAATAATATAATGTACTTAACATACGGAGGTTTTTATATGCTAGATTCACAGATAGGAGAAAGAATAAGGGAACTTAGAGAAATTCAGCATTATACAAGAGAATATTTTGCAGAAAAAATAGACATATCATCCAAATTTTTATATGAAATAGAAACTGGTAAAAAAGGTTTTTCGGTTGATATTTTGAAGAGAATGTCAGAGGTTTTATCAGTAAGTTGTGATTATATATTATTGGGGGAAGATAAAGAGCATAGGACATCAGAGAAAATAATATGTGTGTTGGAAACACTAGAGCCTAAGCAAATGAGTAGAATGCAAGAAATTTTAAAAATATTATATGATATTAGCAATTCTATATAGTTTAACAAAGAAAAAACATAATTAGGTCAAAATAATAGTATTCTCCAATTTTTAATTTATACTACAATATATTATAAATTAAGGGAGAGAAAAATGAATAAAGAAAAAAGACAATTATATTTGAAGCAATTATGTTTAGTGCGAACACACGATAGAACACCAAGTAAAGAGAAAATAATTGAATTACGTTGCGAACAATGTAATAAACTTCTTATGAATTATTATGAATCTGGTTATGATTATATAATAGTTTTTCAAGGTATTGCGATTAAATGTAGCAGATGTAAAAGAATAATGAATTTAAAAAAATATACAGAGGGAATGATTAAACACAAATTAGATGGAAGTGTATTTAGATTATAATAGAATAGAGCCCACCTGATAAGGGCACATTATAAATGGTAGCACCAAAGACGCAGGGGAAACGAATAGAAGATAGATATCTGTTTCCTTATGCGTTTTTTCTATGCTTATTTTGAAAATATATTTTATAATGCAGAAGGTAAATATAATATTTATATGATATTAATCAACTTGTTCGTTTCTATAGCGACAGGAGAATTAATGTATAACATAAATGAAGTTGGAAAAAGGATAAAGTATTTACGAAATAAAAAAGGCATATCACAAGAGCAATTAGCTGAAGAAACATATGTAAGTACTGAGATGGTTAGTAGATGGGAGAGAGGTAAAAATAGTCCGAGCATAGACTGCCTTGTCACATTGGCATGTGTATTAGAATGTACACTTGATTATTTAATATTAGGAGATGATTTTATAAATAAGGTGTATGGCATGTATATTTCTGATGATAAAGTAGATCTGGTAAAAAGAGTTGTGGCTGAATTGATAAAATAATGCAATCAGAGGGATAACTTATTAGCTAATAAATTGTGTTGGTGTTTAGCTTTATATATGTTATAATAAATTAAATGATAATGTTAAGTTATCCGTGGGTTATATATAGCAGCCAATTGTAAAATATCTAAAAAGGGTAAATAAAATGAGTGAAGATCTTGATACAAAAAAATGTTGGAAAGGTTTTGAAATATTAGCGGTAAAAATTGTAAAAATTCAAATTGAGGGGATTCTAAAATATGACAATTTAGAATTTCAAGAAGATAAGGTTCCATTAACTCGAGATCATGGAATCGACGGACAATTGCATATCACATTAAGAGGAAATGATATTACAATTACTGTGGAAGCTAAATTGCGATCAAAAGGTCCTCTCGGTTTAAAAGAATTTGCCTCATCTATCGTTAATTATTTTATAAATTTGAGTGATATTCATTTTGTTGTAACAAATGTGGAATTTTCTGAAGATGCACAAAATATATTAAATAGTATTCAAAGAAAGCGTGAAAAATATTGCTTGAATTATATAGACGGTTCCTTGATACAGAAAAGTATAAAAGAAATTAATTACGACGATTGTAATCCTGAACAAAAAAAACAATTAGAGGATTTGGTTACATATTTTTCAAAACATGATTATTCAAAAACAATTCCTATACAATGCCACCAATCACAAAAAAATGTTAGAAAAAAAATTGTAGAAAATACTTATATTTTACCACAACATATACGTGCTGAAAAAGAAATATGCAATCTGTTGAACCGAGATAATTGTTTTTTAATAGTTGAAGGAGATAAAGGAATTGGAAAAAGCTACGTTATTGATAAAGCATTAGCAAATTATCAAGAAGATTTATCCGTTATATCAATCGACTTAGGTTCTGATTGGTCGCGTCAAACATTATTGTTGGAAATTACAAAGGAATTACTTCAGTTAGATTTCTCAAAATTACTTACATTACTTTCTGAGGATGACAAGGAAGATTTGAATAAGCAAATATTAGATAAAACAAATGAAAATGATGATTATCTAATAGCTTTAAAGCAATTACTTTTTTTTGATATTGATGAGAAAACTCATTATAACTATTTAGTCAGAACATTCTTTGCAAATATATTAGATAAAACAAATATTTCAATAATATTATATTTGTATAATTGTAATGAAGTATCAATGCAAGTAAGTAAGTTCTTTCTTAATTTTCTTCCTGCTATAACAGATAAAATAAAGACTATTATTGAGGTAGATAATATGCCATTTATTCAATCTACTGAGGCATCAATAAATTTTGTACGTTCGCTGCACCAATATTCGCAAGGACAAATTTCAGCTACAATATATTCTATGTATGAATGCAATAAAGCTGAGGCTTGTGAATATATTATAAGAAATTTGAGGTTAAGCAATTCACAGGATATTGCTAATTCTGTTTATTACAAATACGGATGCAATTTAATGGTATTGACAGATGTTCTTGATTATATCAATCAGAATGGGATAAAAACGAAAACAGAGATATCAAAAATGCCGTTAGTCCAATATGGTACATTTTCAAATTATCTCTTGGAACAATATTATCAAAAAATATCTGATAAACAAAAAAAAGCATTTATTTGGTGTTCTGCTATTATAGAATTATTAGATGGACATTTGAATTATGAGCTGCTTATAGAGCTTGAAGATGTACTTGATACTGATAATATTGCTAAATTACTTTTAGATACGCCTTTTTTTGATGAAACAGGAAATTCTATCGTTGTAAAAAATAGTACTTATAAAAATATATTAAATAATGCTATACCTCAATTTGAAAAAATCAGGGTAATTAATTTTCTATTAAAATATAAAACAAGGGAGAGCAGTGTGTGCTCAGGTTTTCATCTGATATTTATTTATCAGC
>OGLM01001901.1_pt1 | contig 20260 bp, 16 predicted proteins | sample 1572531 | NCBI WGS metagenome assembly OGLM01 (sample SAMEA2581909, study PRJEB24529) | metagenome | biome: Human gut stool | place: China | collected 2011 | reverse complement strand
GATAATGTAAAACTCTAAAAAATAGAAGTCTATGAAAAGGGATACCTGGAAAATGGTGATTCAGATTGCTATTAGCATTCTCACTGCAATAGCCACTTCGCTTGGCGTTTCGAGCTGCATGTAAGAAGCAGCAGGAAAGATGATTTAATCTACTACAACGAGGCTCCTAAGCGAGAAGCTAACATCTTCTTGCCTTCCCCTAAAACCATCATTTTATTTATACTCCTGCTGGGTACGCCATGTGAAATGAGAGGTGCGATGCTTGATGAGCCACTTGCCATCTTGCTTCACATATTCATCATCGTAATACACACCCTGGGTGGTCATCATCTTCTTGCCATTCTCATTGCCTATCAATACCACTTGGCAATAAGCTACACCCTTGGCTGTATTACCCTCTATCTTCACAGTTTGCTGACCATTGATATGATAAACGATGTCGAAGAGAGCGAGATAGGAGCCAAAGGCATTGCCGATGTTTTCACGACCAACAAGGCTGGTTACTTTTTGGTCGCCTAAGTAAGAATCCACCACGGCATCCTCGGTAAAGAGCCATTTCTGCGCCTCCGTGTTCTTTTGGTCAGCAAGTACGGAGAAGGTATCCACCAAGTTTTTCAACTCCATACGGTCATAGAGTTCTGCCACCTTGTTATCTTTCACACTCTTTGCCATGGCAGTGAACACGGTACACATAGCAAATAAAACACATAAAATCTTTTTCATATTTTTCCTTGTTTATTTTATTCGGTTGCAAAATTAAGGCGAAAAAGTCGGATAGCAGTTACCAAATTTTCCTACTTATTTTCACGGATTACCGAGATTTCATCTTTTATAGAGATTTTCATTTAGAAAATCGTGAAATTTAAAGGACTTTACAAGAAAAATTGTATAACTTTGCATTCAAAACAATACAAGACAAATGGATAAAGACGTTTTACTTTACAATACCACGGAGCAGCATCGCTTCCCTTCCGATTTCTTGGGGCAATATCACATACACATCCTTTGCCTCAAGGGAAAGATGCAGTTTGCCTATGCCAACCAAACATTCCAACTCAAGGAAAATAAATTTGCCATCTGGCAGTTAGGCTCAGAGATTACAGATGTAATCTATTCTCCAGACTTTGAGGCAGAATTTCTACTTATCGGGCGACAGTTCTTGATGGTATACAATCCAGAAACCTTATGGGCTACCAAGGCATACGTTTATATCAAGAGCAACCCTATCTTCCATCTTGATACCCAAGAAAAGAAGTTGATAGAAGCTGATTTCCGTAGTTTCCGCTTGCGCATCGATTTTGAGAACCACCTATTTTATAAAGAGGTACTTGGCAGAAAGGTACAAGTCTTCCTCTTCGACTTATGGCATATCTATAAGGAGGAGTTGAAGAAAATGGAGGGAATGAGCAATACATCGGCAGGACTCTTCAATCGATTCATGGACTTGATTCGCCAGTATGCTATTGTAAACAGAGAAGTGAATTTCTACAGTGACAAACTATGCGTTACCCCGAAATATCTCTCAGAAATCGTCCGCAAGGGAAGTGGTTATCCTGCCTCCTATTGGATCAACGCCTTTGCTACGCAAGAAATCGTAAGGATGCTGAAGACCACCGACATGACTATCCAAGAAATAGCAGATGCCATGCATTTCTATAATCTATCCCACTTCAGTCGCTTCACCAAGCGAATGTTGGGACTATCCCCTACAGCCTATCGGGATAAAGTCTGCGGTCAGCAAGGTTGAACGGAGATTGTAACTGGGAGGGCAGGTTTCCAATACCTGTCCTCCCAGTTACAATCTTGCTCCCATCCAGTTCGAAAGTATACACATTTTATAAATCCGTAGATACGATAAATTAATCAGGATTTTGGGTTATCATCCTTTGAAATATTTGAAGTAATTTTGCACCCGGAATCAAAAAGGTTTCAATTAACAATAAAAACGAACAAACATGGGAAAGAAAAAAGTATTTTCAATGATTGCCACCCTGTTGATTGGTATCATCCCTTTCACATCGTGCGCACGAAACAACAAAGGAAAGGAACAGAATATGGACAACAAAAAGAAACTCGTCGTTTATTTTTCTCGCACAGGAGAAAATTATGCCGTTGGCAACATCAAGAAGGGTAATACGCATATCATCGCCGACATGATAGCAGAAGAAGGCAAGTGCGATACCTTCCAAATCGTACCAGCGGTTGCATATCCTGATGATTACAACAAGTGCATTGACGTAGCTAAGAAGGAGCAGGAATCCAAGGCTCGCCCAACCATCAAGGGAGATGTAAAGATAGAGGATTATGACATCATCTTCATCGGTTATCCGAACTGGTGGGGCGACATGCCAATGCCTGTCTATACTTTCATCGAGAAGCACAACTGGCAGGGCAAGACCATCATCCCTTTCTGCACACATGAGGGCAGCGGACTGGGTAGCACTGACAGCAAACTAAAGGCTGCATGCCAAGGAGCCACCATGCTGAAAGGTTTGGCTGTGCAAGGCTTTGTCGCTCAAAACCAGCAATCCAAGGCTAAGGAGAATGTCAGCGCATGGTTGAAAGGACTGAAATATTGATTTTAGAATGTCATTATAAGGATAAATAAGAATAGTAAGAGATTATGGATGTAATGATATTGACCGGTGCAGGTCAGATTGGTATGGCGATTACTCGCCGTATGGGATATGGAATGAAAATCGTGATTGGCGACAAGAGCAAGGCAAATGCTGATGCCATCGCCAAGACGATGAATGAAGCTGGATTTGATGCTATAGCCGTAGAAATGGACTTATCTTCTCGTGCTTCCATTTTAGGTTTGATAGCCGAGGCTCAGAAATATGGAGAGATTTCCATGTTGGTGAATGCCGCAGGTGTATCGCCAAGCCAAGCCAGCATCAAGACGATATTGAAAGTGGATTTATATGGTACGGCAGTATTGTTGGAAGAAGTGGGCAAGATCATCAAGCATGGTGGCGTAGGAGTTACCATCTCCTCACAATCTGGTCATCGTATGCCAGCCCTTACTCCTGAGCAAGATGCCCTTCTTGCCCTCACTCCTACCGAGGAACTCCTCTCCTTGGATATGTTGCAAGAGGAGAATATCCATGATACGCTCCATGCTTACCAGATGGCAAAGCGTTGCAATGTGAAGCGTGTGATGGCTGAGGCTGTGAAATGGGGAGAGCGTGGCGCACGCATCAACAGCATCTCTCCTGGCATCATCGTCACCCCACTTGCCTTGGATGAGTTCAATGGTCCTCGTGGTGACTTCTACAAGAATATGTTTGCCAAGTGTCCTGCTGGTCGTCCAGGTACGGCAGATGAGGTAGCAAATGTAGCCGAGCTGTTGATGTCAGGCAAGGGTGCCTTCATCACAGGTGCCGACTTCTTGATGGATGGAGGTACCACCGCCTCTTACTTCTATGGACCATTGAAGCCTGAGAAGTAATTACCCCTATACTGATGCTGGTTTTGCACTGTCCCTCAACAACTTCCTTGACCGCCAGAAGAACAGAGCCAGCATCAGGATGGCGGTAATCGTCCATGATACTGGATAAACCATGACGAGGTGGTCAAAGCCTCTCCAACCGGGCATGAAGGCATAAAAGACAGTTGCTTACCTCCGCAAATCCACATGTAGCGAACATCGTATTTGAGTACGTCCGCTATGCCACGACAAGAATAAACGCCATTGATATAGGAAAAAATAACTAAACTTAGAAGCATCATTGGACTATACGGAGGTGCACCAATCCCATCATAGGTATCCATGAGAGGGTTGATGTCCATACTGCGAACTAAAAATGTTTTTTAAAGATTTCGTATCTGTGAAAAGAAAAAAATAAAAAAGGGTGCGTCACAGACTTATGACACACCCTCTTTTTGTTATCTTCATCCTTCTATCTGCGTATTTGGCCAATTCACCAGATACAGCATTTCGGTGGCTCGGGTAAAGGCGGTATAGAGCCAGTGGATATAATCGGGAGTAAGCATATCATCCGTCATATAGCCCTGGTCTACATAGACATGCGACCACTGTCCACCCTGCGCTTTATGACAGGTAACGGCATAGGCAAACTTCACTTGCAGAGCATTGAAATACGGGTCTTGCCGGATTGCCTTCATACGGTCTGCCTTCAGTGGTATATCCTGATAATCTTCCTCTATCTTACGGAAAAGCTGCTCTTGCTGATCATGGGTCAAAGCAGAAGCCTCACTCGTCAAGGTATCCAGCAATACCGTAGCCTCCAGTTCATAATTGTCATAATCGGGGAATTTCAACAGAAGGGTGGCAAAATGAAAGCCGTAGAGGTCGATGCGACGGCTCACCTTCATCACCTTCGCCCTATCTCCATTAGCCAGGAAAGCAGGAATCTCATGACTTGGAACTTCGTTACTTTGAACTGTATGATTAGCTAAAGTATTAAATTTTTCACTCTTCACTTTTCGTTCTTCACTTAATTGCCTTTCCTTTATCTTCTTTCTTTCTTCCTCCATCCAATAATAATTGTTCTTCACAATCATCAGCATGTCGCCACTCTCCAGTTCCTCTTCCCTATCAAGCACCATGTTGCGGATGCCCTGGTTAAAGATGTTGGCGCGCTTGTTGCTACGAGTCACCACAATGGTATCGTCAAGTCCTACATGATGATAGCTGTCGCCAAGAGCCTCGATGAGTTCTGCACCCGGCATCTCCCTGATATCCGAGAAACCGGAGAAACGGATTTTAGGCAGTTGGGTAATGTCATCGTGGGTAATCATCTGGCGGATACGGGTAGCATTAAAGAGAATACCCGACTGCTGACTCTGACGGACTACTTCATTCAAATCGCACTCATAAACTGACAGTCCATATCCCTGGAGCATCGCAGCAGAAAGGGCTGGTGATTCTTCCTCACCAACAGGAGGCAACTGTGCCTTATCGCCAATCAGCAAAAGTCGGTCGTTACGTCCCTGATACACAAAATGAATCAGATCATCTAGCAGACAGCCGCTGCCAAAGGTGGTTCCGCCCAATCCCAGATTGGCAATCATTGAAGCCTCATCCACCATAAAAAGCGTATCAGTATAGAGATTATCATTGAGATTGAACTGTCCATCCACTCCGGCAAACGCCTTTTCGCGATAGATGCGGCGATGAATGGTATAGGCAGGCATCCCGCTGTTCAGAGAGAAGACCTTAGCCGCCCTACCCGTAGGAGCAAGGAGCATTACCTTCTGGCGAACAGCACGGAGCGTACGGACGATAGCACCCGAGAGCGATGTCTTACCGGTACCCGCACTACCCCGGAGAATCATCACAGCATGAGGATTACTATCCGTCATAAACTGCACGAAAACATCGAGCGCCTGAGCCTGTTCTGGGGTTGGCGGAAAGCCAAATTGCTGTAATATCTGATATTTTAACTCTTCAATGTTCATATTTCGAAAACTTTTAGTATCTTTGCAGAAAAATTACTGCACCTATTTGCTGTGCAAAAGTAATAATACTTTTTGAAATGAGAAAAAGAATAAAGAATAATTATATTTTGGGAGCATGCGTCATCATCATGATGCTACTCTGTATTCTGAGTGTAAGCCAGCCCATCCGCTTCCAGAAAGCCATGGCTAGCAGAGAAGCAGAGGTGAAGGAGAAACTGATGCAGATACGTCAGGCTGAAGAGAAATACAAGGCAAAACACGGCGTATATACAGGAGATTTTCCGACACTGGTAAAAGGCAAGTACTTACAGGAAGATGCTCAATACATTCCCTATGCCGACGGTAAGAAGTTTACACTTGCTGCCACGGTTATCGTAGGAAAAAGCGGTAAGCAGATTCCGGTGATGGAATGTGGGGCCGGTTATGAAACCTTCCTCGACGGACTTGATGAAGGTTCCATCCAGCAGAAGATAGAGGAGGCCAACTATGCCGGCAACTATCCCGGACTCAAGATAGGCGATTTAACGACAGATAATAACAACGCAGGTAATTGGTAACAGATATGCAAATAAAAGGTAACAACATTCAGCAAGCACGACTCACCATCCGCGTGAGCAGAAACACCCTCAGTTTTTCGGTAGTTGACCGTGAAGCTGAGCATCAGCTCATCTATGAACCTTATACTGTAAAGAGTGGTGTTTCGATGGCAGCCAACTTGCGTCAGGCTTTCAAGGAGAGTACTCTCCTGCAGCGGGGATACCAGAAGGTACGCGTATATCTCGATTCGCCTATCCTGCTGGTTCCTATCGAAGAATTTCATGAAGAGGATATCGATGTGCTCTATCAGCATGCCTTCAACAGCCATAACAGCGATGCCATTCTCTACAGAGTGCAGCCGGAACTGAATGCGGTAGCGGTATTCCCTATCAACAAGGATTTGAAAATGGTGGTAGAAGACAACTTCAAGGATGTCCGCTTCACACCTATCATGCAACCGATGTGGCACTATCTGCATCATCGCAGTTTCACCGGCATTCACCGCAAGCTCTATGTTTATTTCCACGACAAGAAGCTGGACGTTTTCGGTTTCGAGAAGAACCGTTTCAAATTCTTCAACTCGTTCAATGCCGAGCATGCCAAGGATGCCCTCTATTTCATTCTCTATGTATGGAAGCAGTTAGGATTCAACCAGATGCAGGATGAGTTGCATGTATCAGGCAATGTTCCGGACAAGGACTGGTTCCTCTACAACACGAAACTCTACATCAAGAAGACCTTCATTCTGAATCCTGCCGCCGAATTCAACCGTGCGCCCATCACAGAGATTAAAGGTCTGCCATTCGATTTAATGGCACTGTACTTAAGTAAGTAAGACAAGAGTTGATAGTTAAAAGTTGATAGTTAAGAATTCAACAGAATAGCTTATCATAAAGTTCAATGTTCAACATTCAAAGTTCAAAGTAAATATGAGAATCATAACAGGACAATATAAGGGACGCCATTTCGACATTCCACGTTCGTTTAAGGCGCGTCCGACAACAGATTTTGCAAAGGAGAACATCTTTAATGTTCTGCAGGGATATATTGATTTTGAAGATACCTCTGCCCTCGACCTCTTTGCCGGTACGGGCAGCATTTCGCTCGAACTGGTATCACGAGGCTGCAGCCGGGTAATCAGCGTAGAGGCCGACCGCGATCATGCCAACTTCATACGCCAATGTTTTCAGAAGTTGGGCGAAGACAAAGATATTCTGATTCGTGGTGATGTATTCCGTTTTCTGAAGACCTGCAAGCAGAAGTTTGACTTTATCTTTGCCGATCCTCCATACGCTCTGAAGGAGTTGCCGCAGATTCCAGACCTCGTTCTGAATGGCGACTATCTCAACGAAGGAGGCATCTTCGTCTTTGAGCATGGCAAAGATTATGATTTCTCAGAGCATCCACGATTCCTGGAACACAGAAGTTACGGAAGCGTAAACTTCTCAATATTCAGATAGTAAAAAATCCCCGTTTGCACCAGACAAGATGCAAACGGGGATTTATTCGTTACAGCAGCGGCGAGAGTAATCTTACCGTACTCTCGAAAAGGCGCTGCAGGAACGGACGTTTTACGAAATAAGATACATCATCTACTAGGATGCTCTTCGCCTCATCCCGCAGATAGACAGCCTTCACGCGCTGCGCCATCCCCTCATCAAAGAAGAACGCATTCGCTTCGAAATTATTCTCAAAACTTCGGAAATCGATATTCGTACTGCCTATCGTACAGAGATTATCATCACTCACCAGCAATTTACTATGATTAAAGCCTGCCGTATAGAGATAAACCTTTACGCCAGCCTCTATCGCCTCCATCACATACGAACGTGATGCCCACTCTACCAGTTTGGCATCAGCATGACGAGGCAACATCAGACGGATATCCACACCCGCCAGAGCTGCTGTTCTCATGGCAAACAATACTGGTTCAGTTGGCAGGAAATAAGGCGTTTCCATATACACATACTTCTGGGCCTGAAGCAGGATGCGGACATAGCCCTGCATAATGTCAGGCCAAGGACTGATAGGACTGCTCGTAACTATCTGTACGAGACAATTGTTATGGATATGCGCACTGACCGGCGGATAATACTGGCGATTGGTAACCAACGTACGGTCTACGAAATACCAGTCTACCAGAAAGGCTCGCTGAATGGCGTAAACGCCACCGCCCTCAATACGGAGATGTGTATCGCGCCAAGCCTGTTTCTTATCACCCTTCACATAGCGCAGAGCTATATTCATGCCGCCGATAAAGCCCACTTTACCATCTATGACACAGAGTTTGCGGTGGTTACGATAGTTTACCTTACTCGTAAAAGCCGGAAAGCGGACTGGCATGAACGAATGTACATCAATACCTGCATCACGCATACGTTCAAAGAATTCATCCTTCACCTTCCAGCAGCCTACATCATCATAAATCAGTCGCACCTCTACTCCCTGCTCCGCCTTATCGATCAAGGCATCAGCTATCAGATATCCCAAGGCATCGGCTTCGAAGATATAGGTATCGAGATGAATATGATGCTTTGCCTGTCCTATATTATATAATAAGGTAAGGAAGAAATCGTAGCCATCGGTATAAATATCCACCTGATTATCTTTAAAAGGCAGCGCCCAACTCTGGTTGGCAAAGAGATTCATCAGCGGTTTATTGCTGTCTGGCAGGTGAAGATTCTCCTGCTCTACGAACTCGAGCATGGAGCGCTTGGTGAGCTGGTCCATGCTGCGGTCGCTGATAAGCCGTTCCTTGCGGGTATTCTGTCCGAAGAAGAAATAGAAGATGATACCCACAAAGGGGATGAAGAAGAATACCAATATCCATGCCATCGTCTTGGCGGGCTGACGATTGTCCATCAAGACGGTGATGATAGCCGGAACGGTTATCACGACATAAAGCAACAGATATATCCAGTGAAAATAAATCATATAGCATTTCTCCTTTTTAATCTCTAATACTTCTTTACAGAGTTTCTCCCCACAGGACAGGGGCTCCGGTTAATTGAAGATATTGTTTGCCTGGCTCGCCAGAAGCGTGTTCATCTGCTTGAGTTTCATAAACTCCTGCAGCAGTTCACGATTGGTCGGATTCCTGGCAAACTCCTGCTGTACCTCAATAATACGCTGAGCAATATAATGAGTGCGGAAACTCAAGATGTCTTTAAAGACAAACTGACGGAGCTTATCGGCGCTCATCTTCATCTGCAGACTAGCCGTAGATACCTCCTGGTCACCTGTAGGCAAACCTGCCAACCTGCTGATTTCCGGATTCGGATGATTGGCAAAATAAGTTTCGGCGACAAAATCATCTTCTTTTTCGAGATGTTCCACAGCCTCCTGCATAATCTGATTATATAAATCATTATGAAACTTAAAGCCATCTCCACCCAAATCAAGACTGATATACTGAGCCACAGCTACCTCCACATCATTTCCGTCTACATCCTGTACTGTGATGAGCTGGTCGCCATGATGAATAATCAGCTGTACCAGAAGTCCTTCTACCTCCAGGAGTTTATCCAGTGGGGTAACCGCTCTCATCGCTGATTGCGCCTGCTGCGCTGCCGCTACAGGCGAATCTTTCAATCCCGCAGCACGCCGCTCAGCCTTTACCTGCTCACTCATACCATTGCGCACAAAATTATTCAAGGCATTCACGATAATTGCCTCATTCACGCCCAAACGGTGAGAACAGTCGGTGATATAAGAAGCGCGTGTTATCTGATTCTTGATTTTCGAGATGCTCTCTACAATCGAGTTGATAGCCTGGCTTCGCTTTACAGGGTCTGTCACACCGCGCAGCAGAATATCGGTCTTAAACTGTATGAAGTCGGTCTGATTCTCCTGAATATATCTTCTGAATTCCTCTGCCGAATGACTGCGGGCAAAACTGTCAGGGTCATTACCGTCAGGGAGAAAGAGCACCTTTACGTTCATCTCTTCTTCGAGCAGCATATCGGTACCTCTCAGCGCAGCATGAATACCCGCATTATCGCCATCATAGAGAAGAACGATGTTACTGGTAAAGCGGTGCAGCAATCTAATCTGATGCACGCTCAGCGCCGTACCCGAGTTGGCCACAACATTTTCGATGCCACACTGATGCATCGAGATAACATCGGTATATCCTTCCACCATAAAGACACAATCCTCCTTGGCTATCGCCTTCTTGGCCTGATAGAGTCCATAGAGTTCGCGCTCCTTATGATAGATAACGCTATCAGGCGAGTTGACATATTTCTGGCTGATGCCCTTGGTTCTGCTGTCGAGAACTCGTCCGCCAAAAGCTACCACCTTGCCGCTCACGCTGAACCAAGGGAAGATGGCTCTGCCCGAGAAACGGTCAAGAATCTTATCCTCACCCGACTTATTGCCGGCTTCGTCCTTATCCACCTTGAAGCAGAGTCCCGTATCAACCAGATATTTCGGATTATAGCCAGCCGCCTTAGCCGCTTCAGCAAGAGCAGTACGCTTAGGGAGCGCAAAACCCAACTGGAATTTTCTGATAATATCATCCCTGAAACCTCTTCCTCGGAAATAAGCCATACCGATAGCGATACCATCCACATCATGCAGGAGAATATCCTGGAAATATTTCGCCGCCCAATCGTTGACGATAAACATGGATTCCCTTTCGCTCTCGCGCTGTTTTTCTTCGTTGGTCAGTTCCCGCTCCTGAATCTCAATTTTATATTTCTTGGCGAGCCAGCGAAGGGCATCGGGATAGGTCATCTGTTCCAGTTCCATCAGAAAGTTGATTGCATTGCCTCCCTTTCCACAGGTAAAGCAATGACAGATACCTCTTGTTGGAGATACAGAGAAAGATGGATTGGAATCGTTATGAAAAGGACACAAGCCGACATAATTGATGCCACGCTTCTTGAGCGTAACAAATTCAGATACCACCTCTTCTATCTTGGTAGCATCCATAATTTTTGCTATCGTCGGTCTGTCTATCATTATATATTCTTTTTTCTGTTTTTACTATGCAAAATTACTATTTTTCTTTGAAAACACAAAGAGAAACGGACAGAAAAGTAAAAATGAAACATATTAAAAACTAAAGTTTACATAAAAAAAGGTACATTCGGATAGTTTTGGCTATCTTTGCAACCGGCAAAAACACATTGCTGACAATCGGAAAATAACAACAAAATAAATAAATATGAAACTAAACAACATCAAGCAAACATTCCTGGCAAGCGCTGCCCTGCTCTCAACTATCAGCATGAGCGCAGCCGACAGATTTGTAGATTTCAAGCAAGGAGACTTGCTGCTGAATGCCAATAACCGGGTAGAAATCTACATGGATACCAACGACTGCAAGGGAGTGAGCTATGCTGCTCATGCCCTGCTGAAAGATATCAAAAGTGTGAGTGGAGCCACAGCCACCCTCACCACGGATGCCGGTTTTCTGAAAAAAGCCGACACAGCCCGACCAGCTATCCTCGTAGGCACCATCGGCCATTCTGCAGCCATCGACCAACTGGTGAAACAGAAGCGCATCAACGGAAATCTACTGAAGGGCAAACGGGAAAAGTTTATCATCACGCTCATAGATGGTCAGCTCGTCATTGCTGGCAGCGACCGCCGAGGCACCATCTATGGCATCTACGAACTCTCGCAGCAGATGGGCGTATCGCCTTGGTATGACTGGGCAGACGTGCCTGTAGAGCATCACGATTCCATTTTCGTAAACAAAGGAATCTATACAGATGGCGAACCAGCCGTACGTTATCGCGGCATCTTCCTCAACGATGAGGCACCTTGCCTAACGTCATGGGCAAAGAACACCTACGGCACCGGATATGGCGACCACCGTTTCTATCAGCGCGTCTTCGAACTGGTATTGCGACTGAGAGGTAACATGATGTGGCCTGCCATGTGGGGCTGGGCTTTCTATGCCGATGACTCTGAAAACGAGAAGACGGCAGATGAGATGGGCGTAGTGATGAGTACTTCCCATCATGAGCCGATGGCCCGCAACCACCAGGAATACGCCCGCAACCGAAAGGGATGGGGACCATGGAACTATCAGAAGAACAAGACAAACCTGCAGAAGTTCTTCCGTGAAGGCATTGAGCGAATGAAGGGAACTGAACAGATTGTAACCATCGGAATGCGCGGCGACGGCGATGAGGCAATGAGCGCAGAGGCAGATACGAAGCTGATGACCAACATCATCAACGACCAGCGTAAGATTATCGCTGACGTAACCGGCAGAAAGGCTAGCGAAACCCCACAGGTTTGGGCACTATATAAAGAGGTATTGGATTACTACGACAAGGGCATGAAGGTGCCTGATGACGTAACCCTCCTGCTCTGCGATGACAACTGGGGTAACGTGCGCCGTGTGCCGAATGCCAAGGAACGCAAACACAAAGGCGGTTGGGGCTTATACTATCACGTAGATTACGTAGGTGCTCCAAGAAACTCAAAGATGCTCAACGTTACTCCTGTGCAGAATCCTTGGGAGCAGTTGACGCTTGCTTACGAGAATGGCATTGACCGTCTCTGGATTCTCAATGTGGGCGACCTCAAGCCGATGGAATATCCTATCAGCCAGTTTATGGACATGGCTTGGAATCCACGTAAATACGATGTAAACAACATCACCCGTCATACCCGCGACTGGTGCGCACAGCAGTTTGGTGAATCGCAAGCTGATGAAGCAGCCCGCATTCTTAACCTCATCTGCAAGTACAACGGCCGCTGCACCCCTGAGATGCTCGACAAGAACACCTACAGTCTGGAAAATGGTGAATGGCAGGAGGTGGTAAACCAGTATCTCCAGCTTGAAGCCGATGCGCTGCGCCAGTACAACTGTCTGCCGGCATCCTATCACGACGCCTATCGCCAAATTATCCTCTTCCCTATCGAGATGATGAGCAATCTGCACCAGATGTATTTTGCCCAGGCACAGAACCATGCCCTCTACAAGCAGGGCAATCCGAAGGCGAATGTATGGGCTGATGAATGCGAGCGCCGCTTCAAGCGCGATTCACTCATCTGCGACTATTACAACCATAAGATGACTGGCGGCAAGTGGAACGGAATGATGACCCAGAAGCATATCGGCTACAAGAGTTGGAATGATGATTTCGAGAAGGATACCTGTCCGGAACTCTTCCGGGTAACCTCCAAGGATGGAGTGATTATCAGCGCAAACAACGGCGTGGTAGAAATCGAAGCTCCTTACTATAGCAGCAAGACGGATGCTGCCGAGGCAAAATGGACAGAGATTCCATTCATGGGCAAGAGCGTATCGGCAATGACTCTGATGCCGTATACCAAGAGTGTAAAGGGAGCCAGCATCACTTACAAGTTTAAGATGCAAGTTAGCAAAACTTCGGATGGCAAGGCATTTAACGGCAAGCAGAAGGTTCGCATTCATGTGATTACCAAATCAACCTTGGATTATCTCAACAAGGGCGGCTTAACCTATGGTATAAGTTTAGATGGTGCTTCTCCTGTAGAGGTTAACTTCAACAAAGATTTGAACGAGAAGCCGGAGAACATCTACAATATCTATTATCCAACGATAGCCACTCGCATCGTGGACAAGGTGATAGAGCTAGAACTGCCAGCCTCATCCGATGGCATCCACACCCTCACCCTCACTCCTAACGACCCAGCCATCGTCTTCGAGAAAATCGTGATTGATGGAAGAGAAGGGAAAAAGAGAGTCAAGGTGATTTAGACTGACTGCATACAAACCAGCCAGTTTACATACGTTTGAATAACTATTTATCCGGAATTTACTGTGATTAAGATCAGAAATCCCCAGCCTTTTTTCTCAAGCAGGCTGGGGATTAGACACTCCTGTCAGATGAACATTTTATACAGAACTTTCGCATGTGGGGAAGTTAAGGGAAGTAAGAGGTTACATGATTCTCATCAGAACGTTACATTAATGATTTTCCCCCGATTGTCTTCCCTTGCGCTTTGCAATTTTTCCCAAAGCATTGATGGATTCAAGATAAGCTTCCTCTACTGGAGTTAATGTCTTGACCTGATATTTTCGATACTCAGCTATAGCTTTGTCCATTGCCTCTTCATGGCTGATACTTCCCGATCCCTTCAACAAAGGTCGCCCTGTGGATTGCAGGATAGTATCAAGTTGTTTCACATAATCCATCATATAGACTGGGCGATGCTCCATTGCCATAATCTCGGCAAAGTCAAAATAACCGGAAACAAGATTATTGAGTATCTTCAGCTCATTTTCTTTCAGATAGTTCTTGGCTATTTTGATGTCTTTGATAGCTGGTAGTTCGCCCTCAAATGACGTCAAGCCCATAAATGGTTGGTCGGCATCCGCACGCTCATAGATAACTTCTGCCGCAGTATGCCCATGAGCAGCATAGTGCAACTTATTTTGCACGATTTTAAAGAAAAGCTTTGAGGCATCAGTTCGAGGGTCATAGTCAACACTTGTGGCATAGATGTCCAGAACTTGTCGATAGAGCACCTTTTCTGACGAACGAATATCACGGATACGGTCGAGCAACTCTTTCCAATAGTTGCCACCACCAAGATTTTTGAGTCGTTCATCGTCCATCGTAAACCCTTTTACGATATACTCATTCAGTCGCTCTGTAGCCCATTGACGGAAGCGTGTGCCTTGAATAGATTTTACACGATAGCCCACAGATATGATAACATCAAGGTTGTAGAACTTCACTTCTTTGCTTTGGGTTTTTCCTGCCATAGCACCATGCTGAGTGGTCTGTCGGAATTTCCGACAAACCACTTTTTCGTCCAATTCTCCTTCCTTGAATATATTCAATATGTGCTCATTGATAGTAGAGCGCCCTTTATTGAAAAGCTCTGCTATCTGTTCCACATTTAGCCAAACCGTCTTATTCTCCAATCTCACATCAAGCTTCACACCATCATCAGATTGGTAGATGATCATTTCTCCCAAATCAGTTTGGGGTGCGTCCTCCCATTTATAGCCACAATCCAAGCAAAGATGCAGTACACCCTCTGTCTGCACATTGTCTGAATTACACTTTGGACATTTTATATTATTATTCATCATTGTTTCGTCTTTGTTATTATCTAAGTCAAAAAATGATATTCTTGTATGACTTATGCTTAGACATTATTATATTTCCATTTCCTTTCTTTGAAAGCAGGATGTCACCCTTCTGATAAGCAACAACAGTCCCGACATTAGGATCACTTTTTTTTTCACTTCTCTCTCAACATCCATTCCCACGTAGGAAGAACATGAACCTGCTTGCCATCTATCTCAAGCTCTTCCTTCTCCTCCATCGTAAGAATATATCCCTCAGCCAAGCCATAAGCATTCATGGCTTCCAACAGCCCCTCGATTTCTCGCTTGCGAGTTTTCTCGTCATTCATCACTATCGTTACTTGATAAGCCTTCATGATTCTCATGCCCTCTCTAACAACAAAGTCGCACTCCTTCTTATCTGCATGATAAAAAACATCATATCCGCGGCGTTTCAACTCGATGAATACGATGTTTTCCAACTTCACTCCCATATTGTCGGTGACATTGAATCCAATGCGACTCACGATGGCATTGTCAATGAAGTAAATCTTCTTCGGGTTCAGCATCTGCACCTTTACCGATGGCGAATACTTCATGAGCTGGAATATCATATAGGTTTGCTCGATGTACTCCAAATAGTTTTTGACGGTTTCGGAATGACGGATTCCCACTATCTTACCCAGTGAGGTATAGGTAATGCGCTTCGTGGCATTGCTGGCGAGATAAAAGATGAGTTCCTGCATCTCCTTATCATTGGTCAACCCATTACGAGCCATCACATCACGGAAGATGATGCTATCGTAGAGTGACGAGAGGTAACGAGTGGATGACGACTGGAGATACTTAGGAAATCCACCTTTCTCCAAATACTCCTTGAAATGCCCCAAGAGAATGGCACGCTTGCTGGTTAGATAAAAGTCCTTGGCTTCCAGCTGCACCTTTGCCAACTGCAAGTATTCCTGAAAGGAAAAAGGGAAAATCTCCACTGCGATATAACGCCCCGTGAGATGAGTGCCAAGCTCTCTACTCAACATTCGGGCATTTGATCCAGTTACAATCACCTTATTGCCTTCGTTGTAGAGACGGCGCACAAAGGTCTCCCAGCCCTTCACATTCTGTATCTCATCAAAATAATAGGTATGCTGCTCACCAAAGAGTTCAAAGAAACATTCTTGCAATGTTTGGAAATCAGAAACCGTAAAATTGACCAATCGCTCATCATCAAAATTGAAAAAGAAGTCTTGCTCCGGCAATTTGTTGCGCATTTGCTGAAGCAAAACAGACTTTCCACAACGTCTTATACCAGTAATAATCAGTATCTCCGTTGTGGTAAGCCACTCTTCCTCAATAGTTCTCGGAACCGTATCTTGCGCTATATTCTTGCAGTATTCCTGCTGCTCAAATATAATTTTCTTCAATAACTCTTTCATGTTCAATCATTTATTTGCTTGCAAAAATACGATTTTTTAAGTAAACAACCAAACAAATCTTCATTTTTATTCATTCAGAATGAGTAATTTCTATCATTTTCACTCATTCAAAATGAGTAAAAAATGAGCAAAACCACTCATTCTGAATGAGCATTTCTTGAAAAGCGCCTTTTATTCACCTTCTACCTTGCATCCACTGAACCCCATTTCCTGCGCCTTCTCAGGTCCGAAGGTGTAATAGATAGTCTCAGCCTCATCACATACCTCCCCATGCGAATTGCCAAGGATGAGATGGATGGTAACAATGTTGTGACTTATATGATGCAAGGAAGCAATTATAACGATGCAAGAAAGCAATTATAGCGATTGCGTGACATTTGTCATGTGATTATAGGACACTTATCATACGGTCAGATGACAAATGCCGTATAATCACATGACATATACCAATGTTTAAATAAACCTAATAGTTTACACCAAAAGATACAAGTTATCACATTATTATATATATTTGCATCATCTTTCATAGAAGACAAAGAAAATAGAAAACAACGAACCATCAAACAACAAGAAATATGGAACTGAAATACGACATTTACACTCTCAACAATGCCCAGGGCACAGGAGAAAAGCGCCAATACATTCGTATCGTGCAGCATGAACCTATGACCGAGAAGCAACTGCAAGAGAAAATCCAGAACCGCTGCTCACTCACCAAGGGAGATGTGGCTGCAGTGTTAGCAGAACTTCACGACCTTCTGGTGGAAGAATTCTCCATGGGACGCCGCTTTTACATCCCAGAGATAGGCTACTTCTCAATGTCGGCTAGCCTAGAGATGCCAGAGGAGAATCCAGACAAGAAGATTACGGGCAAGGAAGTACGCATCACCGGCATCAACTTCCGTCCAGAAGGTAAGCTAATGGAGGAAGTACAGCGCAACGTCCATTTCGTCCGCTCCCGCTATTCCAACCAATCTACAAAATGCTCCGAGGAAAAGCTATTGGCGAAAATCAAGGAGCATCTCCAAGAGAACCGCTATATCACCACTCGCATCCTGCGCATCCTCTTTGGCTTGACTCCTTACATGGCACAGAAGTGGCTCAACCATTTCTGCGAGAAAGGCATCATGGAGAAGGAAGGCACCCAGCATGCTCCTATCTATTTCTTGAAGTGAAGGGAGGAAGAAATTCTATATTTCAATTTAATCATCATTATTATGACAAAGGAAGAGCTGATAGATAGAATCAACGACATCGAATGGGAGGACTTCGAGGCTAAGGAGGCCAAGAGCGAACTCCCTAAGAATATATGGGAGACCGTAAGTGCATTCGCCAATACTTCTGGCGGATGGATAGTGCTTGGAGTGAAGCAGAATGGCAAGAAGTTTGAAATCTCCGGAGTTGACAATGCAGAGAAGTTGGAACAAGACTTCCTGGGCACCTTGCGTTCTCAGAAATTCAATGAGCCAGTCGATGCCAAGAGCATGCTCTATCATATAGATGGGCATAAGGTTTTGGCATTTCATATCGCCTCATCACCCCACAAACCCATCTACTATAACAATCCGCAGAATACATTCATCCGATTCGGCAGTGGAGACCAGCGAGCTACCAATGGCGAGATAACCGCCATGTTTCATAACCAATCATTCGGCATCAAGTCTGAGCAGATACTCTTAGACTCCGACCTCTCCATGCTCAATGAGGACACCATTCGTGACTATCGTAATTACTTCAAGCTATACAGTCCTCGTCCCAATCTGATAGGCAATGACATCGCCGACTTCTGCAAGCGCATCGGCATCGCCGATAATGAAGGGCATCTGAACTATGGTGGTTTGATGTGTTTCGGCAAAGAAGAATGGGTTCGTCATTATGTACCGACGTTTTGGATGGATTTGGTGGAGATTCCAGGTAGAAGTGTAAGAGAAGCCCGAACCCGCTATACCTACCGCATTCCCGAGCAAGAGAACCTTTGGGAGTATTTTCAGATTATGATCAGGAGACTGCGCCTCATCGTGGATACGCCTTTCATGATGAACGATGAGGGTTTCAATGTGGAAGATCGCTCGCAGTTTAAGATTTTGCGAGAAGCATTAGTCAATATGCTCTCTCACTTCGATCCATTCAGCACCATTCACTCCTGCATTCATATCTATACCGACAGAGTCGAGTTCTTCAATGCCGGTGGCTATCCTGTGCCTATATCCCAACTGGGCAACCATCTCTATTCCAATCCTCGCAACCCGATTATCGCCAAGATATTCAGACTGGTAAATCTATCAGAAACCATCGGTTATGGTTTCGACATGATGAATGAGTGGAAGGAAATCACAGGAAATGACGTAACTTTTGAGAGTGATATTTGTACCAGCACTGTCACTTTTTGGCTGAATAGTGACAAAGCTAGTGACAGAGCTACTAACAGAGCTACTAACAGAGCTACTAACAGAGCTACTAACAGAGCTGAAGGTGATAATACATATACAGATGCAACAGACAAAGTTGTATCCATTCTTGAGTTCTGCAAAGAACCAAAATACAGAAAGGAAATATACGATTTAATTGGTGTTACGTATCAACAATGGAACTTCAAGGCATTCATCGAACCTTTGTTACTTCATGATTATCTGGAACTTACGGTACCAGATAAGCCGACAAGTCCTAAGCAACAATACAGAACGACCAAAAAGGGTTTGTTGTTCTTGGAGACAATATAAACAATCCGACTCTGTCGTTTTGTTTTGATACAGAACGACAAAGTCAACGACAGAGTCAGATAATTCAAGCTCTGCTACTTTTCATGAAATAGTAACAGAGCTAGTAACTATGTTAGTAACCATGTCGGTAACTATGTCAGTAATTATTTTCAAAAAAAGAAAAATTATGAACGATATAAAACTTACATCAGATAAAATAGGGAAAAAAGAAGTTAAGAAACTACGCCAAAAGCTTTTGAAAGACTTTCTTCACACATTTCCTCTGGATTCGCTCCAAGGCATGACTTTGGAGCAATATACCAATTTGAACAAAGATGACTCTTTCTGCTATTGGCTAGAATCTCGCACATACGAGTTGGGATCTATATGGGGTGGCTCATCATATAAATTTGGTATCTATGAATATCGTATTAAGACCAATATTCACAACACAAAGTTTATCAGCGATGAAAAATATGCTTGGTATGCAAGATATAATAAGCCTACAGCTCAAGAAGCTTTCAACGTAGTAAAGAACGCTATCATCAAAATTGCAACAAACGCCAGCAATGGAAACTTTGAGGTTTTAGATACGATCACAGAATTAGGAGAAGGCTACAGATGGAAGATAGCATTCTTATACTCCAACAACCAACTTATCCCCATTTACAAGAAAGACATGCTTGTACAATTGGCAACACATTTTGGTTTAGCAGGAGCTAAAGCTATGCCTATATCAAAACTTCAAGCTTTCCTAATGCAGCAGAAAGGAGACAAGGACATCTTTGACTATTACGAAGAATTGCTTACTATTTTGAAAGAATTAGACTATGTTCAGACTACAGAAGCTACAAATGAGACAGAAGACAATATCAACAAGCAATATTGGTGGCTCGTAGCCAGCCCTAAGATTTGGAGTTTCTCCAAGATGAAGGTCGGTGATATACAAGACTATACTCTTTACAATGAGAACGGCAATCCAAGAAGAGTCTTCCAGAACTTCGTGAATGCCAAGAAAGGGGATATTGTCATAGGGTATGAGGCTAACCCAGTGAAACAAATCGTTGCCATTGCCGAAATCGACACACCATCAGATGGGCAGCATATTTGTTTCAAAAAAGTTGAATCCCTGCAATACCCTA
>OGLM01001899.1_pt1 | contig 20282 bp, 20 predicted proteins | sample 1572531 | NCBI WGS metagenome assembly OGLM01 (sample SAMEA2581909, study PRJEB24529) | metagenome | biome: Human gut stool | place: China | collected 2011 | reverse complement strand
ATTTTATCATATAATATTGGTTTATAGCATTTGTGTGACAATCTGATCAGTACCGTACAGTATTCCATCGAAGAGATGACAGGTATGAAGGTGAAGGCAATCAACATCTTTGTTGAGGGCGTTCGTGTGATAGATTAATAACATAGATCAGGAGGACAGACAAAGTGGCTACAAAGGTAATTGATGCCCAGTTGTTACAGAAAGCATTTATTGCTGGCGCATACAACTTAGAGAGAAATAAAGATTATATCAACGAATTGAACGTATTCCCAGTGCCGGATGGCGATACAGGTTCCAATATGTCACTTACGATCATGGCGGCAGCCAGAGAGGTAAGTGCACTGGAGAACCCATCGATGGATGAGCTTTCCAAGAAGATTTCCAGCGGTTCCCTGCGTGGAGCAAGAGGAAATTCCGGTGTTATCTTATCCCAGCTTTTGCGTGGCTTCTGCAAGGAGATCAAGGGCAAGAAGCAGATTACAGTATCGGTACTTGCAGATGGTTTCGTACGTGCCGTAGAGACGGCATATAAGGCAGTTATGAAGCCAAAGGAAGGTACAATCCTGACTGTGGCAAAGGGCGTCGCAGAGAAGGCAGTGGAGCTTTCTGAGATGGACATGGATTTCGAGACACTCGGACAGGAGATTCTCGATCATGGTAACGAAGTGCTAAAGCAGACACCAGAGTTGTTGCCAGTATTAAAGGAAGCAGGCGTGGTTGATTCTGGCGGACAGGGACTGATGGAGTTTCTGACGGGTGCATACAACGGCCTGACAGGAAAAGAAGAGATCAAAGAGCCGGTGACATCCGGCGGTGCAGCGAAGGCACAGACGATGTCTTCGGAAGAGATTGATACATCCCATATCAAATATGGTTACTGTACAGAGTTTATCATTATGCTCGAGAAGGAATACAATGCAGAAATCGAGGCAAAGTTCAAGGAGTTCTTAACTTCAATCGGTGATTCTCTCGTTGTTGTATCGGATGATGAGATCGTGAAGGTACATGTGCATACGAATCATCCGGGACTTGCGTTTGAGAAAGGTCTGGAGTATGGTTCCCTTACAAGCATGAAGGTCGACAATATGCGTGAGGAGCATAAAGAAAAGGTCATTCAAGAGCAGGATCGCAAGAAGCCTGCCGAGCAGGAAGCTGCGAAGGAAGAGCCGAAGAAGCCATTTGGGTTTGTGGCAGTTTCCGTCGGAGAAGGCTTGAATGATATCTTCAAGGATCTCGGTGTCGATCATATCATTGAGGGTGGACAGACGATGAATCCAAGTACGGAGGATGTGTTAGACGCAATCTCCAAGGTAAATGCAGAAACTGTATTTGTATTCCCGAATAACAAGAATATTATCTTAGCAGCCAATCAGGCAGCCGAGATTGAGGAAGAGAAACAGGTGATTGTGATTCCAACCAAGACGATTCCACAGGGTATCAGTGCGCTCATTTCGTTTGATGAGACAGCAACTGCCGAGGCAAATCAGGCTGGCATGGAAGATGCGATTACTGCAGTGAAGAGTGGACAGGTTACCTATGCCGTGCGTGATACTTCCATCGATGGCAAGGAGATCAAGACCGGCGATTATATGGGTATCGACGATGCAGGTATTCAGGCAGTTGGACAGGATATCACAGAGGTGGTAAAGGATCTGATTGGTGCGATGGCAGATGAGGATTCCGAGCTTCTGAGCATCTACTACGGCAGCGATGTCGAGGAGGAGAAGGCAAATGCACTGGTAGAAGCTGTGCAGGCAGCGTATCCGGACTTTGAAGTCGAAGCGCATGCAGGCGGACAGCCAATCTACTATTACATTTTGTCTCTGGAATAAAGTGAATCAACGAAATTGTCGGAAAACAATTTCATGTATAAATCCTGACAGAACGTGTGTTTTGTCAGGATTTTGTTGTAGAAGATGGAAAGAAAAATATGAGAAAAGAAGACAGTATCCAGACAATTAAAGGCATTGGAGAGAAAACGGCAGAAAGCTTTGCGCGGCTTGGTATTTTTACGATCGATGATCTGCTGCATACATATCCTCGTAACTATCTAAGCTACGAGGAACCGGTGTGTATCCGGGATGCAGCAGTTGGCGAGCGGCATGCGATCCGGGCGATGATCACCTCTTATGTGACTGTCAAGCAGGTGCGGAGTCTGAAGCTTACAATCCTGACGGGCAGTGACGGTGATATGACGATGCATGTGACATGGTTTAATCAGCCATTTTTAAGAAATGTGTTCCACAAGGGGGATTCGTATATCTTCGTTGGAACGGTCAAAGTAAAAAATGGCATGCGTGTCATGGAGCAGGCAGAGTATTATAAACTTCCGGTGTATGCCGGGATGCAGCAGGAAATGCAGCCGGTTTATCCGCTTACGAGCGGACTTTCGAACAAGACATTCCAGAAAGCCATCATGGCAACACGGGAGCTGATTTGTCAGATGGACGATTATGTACCGGAGGAGGTACGGGCAGAGCACAGTCTGATGGAATTATCGGAGGCGTATGAGAACATTCATTTTCCGATGAATCAGGCTGTCTTAAAAAATGCGATCCGCAGACTTGCTTTTGACGAGTTTTATCAGTTCCTCTATGATATGGCATCCATGAAGAAGACAACGCAGTTACAGGAGAATCTGCATAAGATCGTACAGGGCAAGGCAGTTGCGGATTACATATCGAATCTTCCGTTTTCCCTTACAAAGGGGCAACAGCAGGCAATCGAGGATATCTTAGCAGATATGGGTGGCGATGGTGTGATGAACCGCCTGATCCAGGGAGATGTTGGATCGGGAAAGACGGTCGTTGCGGCTGCAGCTCTGCTTGCCTGTGCGAAGGCCGGGTATCAGGGTGCGCTCATGGCACCGACGGAGGTGCTTGCGCGACAGCATTACGAGGAGTTGGCGGAGCAGTTTGCACAGTATGATATCCGCACGGCATGTCTCGTTGGCTCGACTCCACTGAAAGAGAAGCGGAGAATTTACGAAGCAATCCAGCAGGGGGAAGTCGATATTGTGATTGGTACGCATGCGCTGCTGGAAGATAAGGTGGAATTCAAAGATCTGGCACTGGTTGTAACCGATGAACAGCACCGGTTCGGCGTCAACCAGCGAAAGAAATTATCAGACAAAGGGTATGGTGTTCATACGCTTGTCATGTCTGCGACACCGATTCCGCGGACGCTTGCCATTATCTTATATGCGGATATGGATATCTCGATCATCAAAGAGTTACCAAAGGGCAGAAAACCGATCAAGAACTGTGTGGTTGGCACGAATTACCGCCAGACGGCATATCAGTTTATCGCAGGGCAGATTGCCGAACAAAGTCAGGTCTATGTCGTCTGTCCGATGGTGGAAGAAAGCGAGACGCTTGACGTGACGAATGTTACAGAATATGTCGATACGATGCGGGCGAATCTGCCAGCAGGCACACGGATCGAGATGCTGCACGGACAGATGCGGGCAGAAGAGAAAAATGAGATCATGAAACGGTTTTCGGAAGGTGAGATTGACGTGCTTGTATCGACAACGGTTATCGAGGTCGGTGTCAACAACCCGAATGCAACCGTGATGATGGTGGAAAATGCAGAGCGGTTTGGACTGGCACAGCTGCATCAGCTGAGGGGCAGAGTCGGACGTGGAAAGAAGCAGTCATACTGTATCTTCATCAATGGGAAAGAATCCGAAGAATCAATGGAACGTCTGCGTGTGCTGGAGAATTCCAACGATGGATTCTTTATTGCAAGCGAAGATCTGAAGCTTCGTGGACCGGGAGATTTCTTCGGAATCCGGCAGAGCGGCGATGCATTGTTTGAGCTTGCGGATATCTACAATCATGCGGATATGCTGCAGCTTGCGCAGGATATGCTCAAAAAATATGGAAAGACGATACAGCCAGTTCGCAGAAATCGGGGAGGAATCTCCGAGACCGTGTTATAGAAAAAACGCCAGATTTCCTATGAAAACGGTTGCCGAAAAGGGCAAAAAAGCATATAATAGGCACGTGTTTAATTAAATAAGATAAGAGGAATGACATGAAAGTTAAAGTAGGGTATATTACACGCTGGAGAAGAGCCATCTTCTTCACACTGGTTGGATGTATTGTTGTATTTGGACTTGTATCTACCGTATGTGCGAAGCTGATTGAAGCGGCGCTTATTTCGAATATGGTAAGTGTTGCGGCACTGCTTCTGTGCATCGTTGTATTTGTGCTTGTGTTAAGTGACAAATGGGAACGCTTTGAAGGTGAAGGAATCGCGGCGATTGAGGATGGCGAATTTACATATCACGATAAGAAGCGTCATATCGAGATCGCAATGGATGATATCAAAAGTGTGGATATCAAGCCAATCACACTCGGACAGACAAGTAAGACGAACCTTGCATATCTGCTTGTGATCAAGACGAATAAGAAGAAATATCAGATCGAGTCGGAGCGTGCCAGAGGACAGGCATACGATGAGGTTGACCTGCACCGATTATATATCTGGATACAGGAAAAACGTACAAAGTAAGAGGGTTACAGGGGAAGGAATCAGGTGAAGCAATGAAGAAAAATAATAATAAGGTATGGATTGCGGTGATCGCAGTGCTGGTTGTCGTGATCGCGGCATTGATCGTAGTGCTGGTGCGCAGAAAACCGAAGGATGACGTCGAGAAGGTAACCTCCGAGGAGGCAATCCAGACGGAGACAGAGGCAACGCCGGAGACAGCCTCGGATGCGACAGAAGCGGCAACAACAGAGGCGCAGGCGACACAGGATTGTTTTGTCAAAGTGACCAACAGCAATTCGTGGGAGAGTGCAAACGGATACAGCGGACAGCTCGATTCAGCGATCACGAACAAGACAAGCGGTGCACTGAAAAACTGGGAGATTCGGATGACGGTGCCGGATAAGACGACATTAGATAGCTCATGGAATGGAACATTCAAGCTGGATGGAACGACATTATCGGTAAAGTGTGTGGATTACAATGCAGAGGTTCCAGCAAACGGCAATCTGAAGGATATCGGCGTCATCGTAACTGTGCCTTCACAGGCAGATCTGAAGGCCATCTGTGACAGCGCCGTGCTGTATGTAGATGGAAAAGAATACAAAGGAAGCAGTGCGTCTTCAACAACAGAGGCAACGGAGGCAAAGGAAGAGACGAAGCCGAAGGAAAAGACAGAGCCGGAGAGCGGTACCCCAGTTGACAATCATGGCAAGCTTACATTGAAGGGAACGGATATTGTTGATAAAAATGGAGACAAATATCAGTTAAAGGGTGTCAGTACACATGGTATCGCGTGGTTCCCGGAATATGTGAATCAGGATGCGTTCCAGAGTCTGCGTGATGATATGGGAGCCAATCTGATTCGTATCGCGATGTATTCCGGTGAAAATAACGGATATTGCACCGGTGGTGACCAGAAGCAGTTAAAGGAATTGGTGAAAACGGGTGTGGATGCAGCAACGAACCTTGGTATGTATGTTATTATCGACTGGCATGTATTAGGTGACCAGAATCCACAGACCTATAAAGAAGAGGCAAAGGCATTTTTTGAAGAAATGTCTTCTCTGTATAAAGATTATGATAATGTGATTTATGAAATCTGTAATGAGCCAAATGGTGGAACGACATGGGCAGACGTAAAATCCTATGCGGAAGAGGTGATTCCGATTATCCGCAAGAATACGAAGGATGCCCTGATCATCGTAGGAACACCAACATGGTCACAGGATGTAGATATTGCGGCAGAAGATCCTGTTACCGGATACGACAATATCATGTATGCCGTTCATTTCTATGCGGCAACACATACGGATAACATCCGGAACAAAGTGACAACGGCGCTTTCCAAAGGACTGCCGATCTTTGTCAGTGAATTTTCTATCTGCGATGCATCTGGAAATGGTGCGATTGATTACGATCAGGCAGCAAAATGGTTTGATCTGATTGATTCCAACAATCTGTCTTATGCTGCATGGAACTTATCGAACAAGGCAGAGACGTCATCCTTGATTGATTCGTCCTGTACAAAGACATCTGGCTGGACAGACGAGGATTATTCTGAGACAGGAAAATGGCTCAAAAAGCAGATGCATGGAGAAAACTGATCAGGATGAACATGGCATATAGTCCAGGCATTCTAAAATAAATAGTAAAAGGAAGAAGAATATGCGTGTAATAGCTGGAACGGCACGTAGTCTGCCGTTAAAAACGATAGAAGGTCTGGAGACGCGACCGACGACAGACCGGATCAAAGAGACATTATTTAATATGCTGACCGGGTATGTGCCGCAGGCAAAATTCTTGGATTTATTTGCAGGAAGCGGCGGCATCGGAATTGAAGCGCTGTCCCGTGGGGCAGAGAGCTGTACCTTTGTCGAGCAGGCAAAAAATGCAGCCGCATGTATCGAGGATAACCTGAAATTCACGAAGCTTGCAGATAAGGCGCAGGTGCGGAAGTTTGATGCGGTAAGTTTTGTCTCATCCCTGCCGGAAATTGATTATGATGTGATCTTTATGGATCCTCCATATAACAAGGGACTGGAGCGCAGAGTATTAGAGGTGCTTTCCACAAAGAAATTTACGACAGATACCCTGATTGTAGTGGAAGCCGCATTGGACGAGGATTTCTCGTATGTGGATGCACTTGGATTTGAAATAACAAAAGATAAGCATTATAAGACGAACAAGCATGTCTTTTTGATGCAGAAGGAGAACGTATGAGCATAGCAGTTTACCCGGGCAGCTTTGATCCGGTTACGCTTGGACATCTGGATATCATTCGCAGATCAGCGGCGATATTCGACCATGTAATTGTCGGAGTTTTGAATAATACATCGAAAAAACCATTGTTTTCTTTGGAAGAACGTGTTAATATGTTGAAAGATGTAGTTTCCGAGATTGAAAATGTATCGGTAGAATCGTTTGACGGTTTGCTGGTGGACTTCGTCCGTCAGAAGAATACGAACGTGATCATCCGGGGACTTCGTGCCTTAACAGATTTTGATTTAGAGATGCAGATGGCACAGAGCAACCGCATGGTTGCCAAGGATGTCGACACTGTGTTTTTGTCGACAAGCACGCAGTACTCGTATCTGAGTTCCAGCGTGGTAAAGGAATATGCAAGGTATGGTGTTGACCTGACTGAATTTGTTCCCGCGTGCATTATTCCCAAATTAATCGAGCGAATGAATGAGTTGGATATAAAGAGGTCATAGGAGGATTCTTAAGATGGGTAAAAAAGGCGTTGAAAGTATGATCGAGGAGATCAAGGTATACATTGAAAATTGTAAGCCAATGCCATTGTCACAGACAAAGATTTCAGTACAGAAGCCAGAGCTTCTCTCTATGTTGGATGAATTAGAGTTAAAGCTTCCGGGCGAGATTGAACGTTGTAAGAAAATTATGCGTAACAAGGAAATGATTCTTGCTGATGCAAGAACCCGTTCCGATGCGATTATTACAGAGTCCGTAAAGGAGGCAAATCGTATGATTGAACAGAACGAGATCACACGTCTTGCCAACATTCGTGCAGACGAGATTCTGGAGAATGCCAGAAATCAGGCACAGCAGATCGTAGATCAAGCTTCTGAGGAAGCAAATGAGATCCGTCTGGGTGCAATGTATTATACAAAGGACAAGCTTACAGAAATGCGTGATATCTTCCAGAAGATTCATGACATGGAGAAGGAAAATTACCGTGTTCTGATCGAGTCTCTGGAGAACGATACGTATGTGATCGAGACAAATATGACAGAGATGGATACGAACATCAATATGTTCACTGCTTCTTCTAACATGTCTTATGAGGAGACGGATGATCTTGACAGCGCATTCTCAAATGAGTCAGCTCCAGCTCCAGCTCCGGCACCACAGCCAGCTCCAAGCTATCAGGAGGAAGCCGCTGAGGATGAGGAAGAGCCAGAAGAGGACGATGACGATATCGACGTATACGGCGAGCGTGACGAGGAAGAGGATGACGACGATGATTTTGATGATTTCTTAGACGAGTAAGAGATACATTGCAAAACCAGTCATACATCCACAGATACATTTGACAACGAAATAATAAATCATGGACAGCCCGGATTGTTTCGTGACCTGTAAGGTTTGGAGAAAGGCAGAGATGCCGCCAAACGAGGTACACGCAAGAATCAGGGCTGTTTTGCTTGCAAGGGGAAATGCACTTGCGGCAAGCACGGTGCTTCCCTGAGTGATCTCGAGTATGCCGCACAGGACGGTCGATACATCCTGTGGCAGGTCCGGGATGGCGCAGACAAGTGCAAACAGGATGGAACAGATCATGATGTACAGACCGACATAGGTGATCTGAATGACGGATTGTAACAGCAGATCGTTTGTCTGCATGGATATGGCTTGCTGAGATACACCTTTCTGGGGATATTTAGAGGTATGTACAGATGGGGGTGATAAATGACTGGTAATGGCAGCTTCTTTGGATGCAGGATGCAGTTTGGAGAATGCGGATGCATATTTATCTTTCTTGATCACATGAAAAACAAGAAATACGATGGATGTGACAAGCACATACGGCACATAGAGAACTACAAGCAGAAACCAGAACGGAAACCGATCCTGCAGCACAGTGTGACCGATATAGCCGGACAGAAACATTGGACTGATGTTATTACACAGAGGGAGCAGTATCGTGGCGGTGGATGGCTTGATATAGCCTTCCTTCGTGAAGTCGGAAGCCATCTTTGCACCGAGCGGATAGCCACATAGAAGTCCGAGCAGGAATAAGACAGGAATCGCATAGGCGGCGCCTGTTTTTCTGGTGCGGATTTTGAGGACGAAGAGGTTTGATAAGAGCATAAAGGGAAGAAGCAGGGGCAGGACATCGTGAAACCAGAGCATAAGTCCGGCACGTGCCCCGGTGACTACGACCTGATTTTCCCCGATGAGTGTCAGAAGAAAAATAATCAGACAAAATAGCATAGAAAAACTCCCATATCTTCCATAATAAAATGTATGAACGTGGAAGGTGTTATAGAACCGGGAGTTTTCTTGTATAATCGTTCGGAAGTGTGATGCCGTAATGATTATAGTAGATGCAGTTGTAAAGTTCAGTTGCACGCAGATCGTATTGCCACATGGTGCGTGCGAGTTCTGTGTCAATGGCAGGATAGGCGGAAAGTATAGTGTCAAAATCAGCTTTCTTCGTGATGACTGGAATCATAGATGATTCATGTAGCTGCCGGATCAAGCTGCTGGATTCCTTTTTCAGCGCCAGTATATTTGCATAACATGCATAGTCGGATCCGATAAACTTCTGCCGGTCGGACTCGGTATAGCCAAGCAGCAGATGCAGGAGCGCCCGGGCGATGCGGCTTCTTGTGATGTCCTTCGTCTTTAACTGCTCGACAAGCACTTCATAGTCGATTGGATATGGGGCATGCTGCAGTTTATCCGCAAGTGCCGGGGAGATATCACAGATATCCGAAAGCTCCGGTTCCCGAAGTCTGCAAGCCTGTACGAAAGGTGTCAGCATTGCATCCGACAGATAGGTGTGGTCGGGTGTCTCCATGCGCAAATAGGTTGCCGGTGGAACCTGTGCGGCAAGTGCTGAAAAGTCCGTTCCTTTCGCAAGGGCTGTCCGGATGGCAGTTGCCGAGCTGATCTGTGCCTGTAGATCGGTATCGTGATAGTCATTTGAAATCCGTTTGATAAAGATTGGTCTGATATTGGCATGTAGCTTCTTAATCGCGCACAGATAGGAGAGCGCGAGCGTATTGTTTGGTGCCTTAAGAAGCGCGGCTGCCGAATCTCCGCAGATTGCGGCGATTGCAGTCTGTCTCGCTCTCGGGTAGGAAACTCCGACTTTTAATGCCTGCTTTAAGGCAAGCTGATAGTTCTCCGGTTCCTCGGTCAGAAACTCTGCCACCTGTTCAAATACGTCCGGTTCTGCCTCTTCAACGCCAAACGCCAGATAGTCAATCGCATGAAGGTTCTTTAAGATTGCGACAGCACCATCCGCAAAATCTCCGGCACTTCCGGTCGCATACACAAACGGAAGCTCTAAGCACAGGTCAAATCCATCCGCAACCGCCATTTCCGCGCGTGTGTATTTGTCCCACAGGGCGATACTGCCACGCTGCAAGAAATTTCCGCTCATCAGCGCAATTGCGTGGTCGGCATGCGAAAGAGACATCGCTTCCTCGAAGAGATAGTGATGTCCGTTGTGATATGGATGAAATTCTGCTATGACTGCTACGTTACTCATATCGTTATTATACCAATCCGGTTAGGATTCATCAAGGCTTGCCGGCTGGGATTTGGTGGAAACTTATTTTGGTTGGCATTTTATTTAACTATGATATATAATATGGAATCGTTGATGATATAGGACATTGACATTCAGGGATAAAATGGAGAATAGACGATGAAGAACGAACAAGAAAAAACAGAATGGATGCAGAAGCCGGTGGTAGTATGGCTTGGTGCCATGCTTTGCTGCTTCCTGTGGGGAAGCGCATTTCCGTGTATCAAGATCGGATATAAACTGTGGGAGATCAATTCGCTGGACACAGCATCGCAGATCCTGTTCGCAGGTATGCGGTTCCTGCTTGCGGGCATACTGGCAATCGTGCTCGGAAGTATGCTTGAGCTACGGTTTCTGAAACCGGAGCAGGGCGCGGCAGGGAAGATTCTGTGGTTGTCGCTTCTGCAGACAGTCGCACAGTATATATTCTTCTATATCGGACTGGCACATACAAGTGGCGTGAAGGCGTCGATCATAGAGGCAGTCAATGTGTTTGTTGCAATCCTTGTATCGGGGTGTCTGTTCCGGCAGGAGACGATCCATGCCAGACAGATGATCGGCTGTCTGATCGGATTTGCGGGTGTAGTGCTGATTAACTTAAATGGCGTAGACTTCCATATGCAGGCAAATGGAGAGGGCTTTATCCTGTTATCGACGATTGCCTACGCATTTTCATCCGTGTTCCTGAAGCGATATTCTGCAAAGCATAATCCGGTGATGCTTTCCGGCTATCAGTTCATCGCAGGTGGCATCATTTTGATCCTGTGTGGTCTGCTGCTTGGCGGACGGATGGGTGCGGTATCAGCATCCGCTATCGGAATTCTTGTGTATCTGGCGTTTGTGTCCGCCGTTGCCTACTCGCTGTGGGGACTGCTCTTAAAATACAATCCGGTATCGAAGGTGGCAGTGTTCGGATTCATGAATCCGGTGTTCGGTGTGATCTTATCCGCATGGCTGTTGGATGAGCGGGAGCAGGCATTTGGTGTACTGAGCATAATTTCGCTTGCACTTGTCTGTGTGGGAATCTATATTGTCAATAAAAGAAATGAGAATTGTTAATTTGCTCTTGACCTAAAGGTAGGTGTAGGTGGTATAACGTAAGAGAACAATTATTGATACAGGAGATGAAACAAGATGGAAAAGCAGATCAGACAGACATATTTCGAGGGCGAACGCCCATTGTTTGGTGCGGAGCATCTGTCCATTCAAGATACGATTTTCGGGGAAGGAGAATCCCCGCTTAAGGAGAGCCGTGATATTTCGTTGGAAGGGAGCATTTTCCAGTGGAAATATCCGCTCTGGTACAGTAAGAATATTGCGGTGAAAGACGGCACATGGGCGGAAATGGCGCGTGCCGGTGTCTGGTACACCGATGATATGACGGTCGAGCGCGCGCTGATCGAGGCACCGAAGAATTTCCGGCGCTGTCGCAGACTGACGCTCAAAGAGGTTGCCCTTCCAAATGCTTTAGAGACATTGTGGCATTGCACAGATGTGACACTCGATCACGTGATGGCAAAGGGCGATTATTTCGCGATGGACTGCGAGAACATGAAGATTCAGGACTTCCAGCTTGCGGGAAATTATTCGTTCGATGGAGCAAAAAATGTGGAGATCCACAATGCGAAGCTGCTCTCGAAGGATGCATTCTGGAACAGTGAGAATGTGACTGTCTATGATTCGGTGATTTCCGGCGAATATCTGGGCTGGAATTCGAAGAATCTGACACTGATTAACTGTACGATCGAGAGCCTGCAGGGCATGTGTTATATTGAGAATCTTGTGATGAAGAACTGCAAGCTCGTCAATACAACGCTTGCGTTTGAGTATTCGACCGTCGATGTGGAGATACAGGGCGGTATCGACAGCGTAATCAATCCGACGTCCGGTGTGATACGGGCAGATTCCATCGGAACGCTCATCATGGAGCCGGAGCGGGTGAACCCTGCGGATACAGAGATTATCTGTAAAGAGATCAAAGAGACGAGGGATCATGCTCCGAAGTAAGATTAAGGCTATAATGAAGCAGGTTGATGTGTACGTAGGTCATCACACTATCGCGAGGTGACAAATGATATGAATATTGCAGATGGAGAAGATATTATGGCATATGATTTTGATAAAATAGTAGATCGTTCCAATACGAATTCCATGAAATGGAACGTGGCAGAAGGCGAGCTTCCGATGTGGGTAGCGGATATGGATTTCGAGACAGCGCCTGCAATTATGGAAGCAATCAGCAAGCGTGCGCAGCATGGTTGTTTCGGCTATACAGAGATTCCGGATGCATGGTATCAGGCGTATATCGACTGGTGGAAGATACGCCATGATTTTACAATGGAGAAGGACTGGCTGATGTTTTGTACCGGTGTTGTACCGGCGATTTCGTCAATCGTGCGGAAGCTGACAACACCAGCCGAGAAGGTGCTGGTGCAGACACCGGTGTATAATATATTCTTTAACTCGATTCTGAATAATGGCAGACAAGTGTTGGAAAGTCCGCTTGTATTCGACGGAAATGCATATCATATTGATTTTGAAGACTTGGAAAAGAAACTCGCAGATCCGCAGACGACGTTGATGATTTTATGTAATCCACACAATCCGATTGGAAAGATCTGGGACAAAGCAACACTGGAACGAATTGGTGCTTTGTGCGCGAAGCATCATGTAATCGTGCTTTCAGATGAGATTCACTGTGATCTGACCGATCCGGGACGTGGATATATTCCGTTTGCATCGGTGTCCGATATCTGCCGGGATAACAGTATTACCTGTATAGCTCCGACGAAGACATTCAATCTGGCAGGTTTGCAGACGGCAGCCATCTCTGTACCGAATCCGGTGATTCGCCATAAGGTATGGCGTGGGATCAACACTGATGAAGTTGCAGAGCCGAATGCATTTGCGGTTGACGCGGCAATCGCGGCATTTACCAAGGGCGCAGACTGGCTAGATGCGCTCCGTGCCTATATCTACGAGAACAAGCAATATGCAGTTCAGTATGTGAAGGAACAGATACCGGAATTGGAGATTCTTCCTTCGGAGGCAACCTACCTGTTATGGATCTACTGCAAGGATCTTCCGGGAAGTTCGCGCGAGATCGCACACCGCATCCGCAAGAAGACGGGATTGTTCCTGTCCGCCGGAAGTGGATTCTCCGGGGATGGAGACCGATTCCTGCGACTCAATATCGCCTGTCCAAGAGCGTTGTTAAAAGACGGTATGGAGCGGTTGAAACGTGGGGTGGAATCATTATGCGAATGACAACATTATGTTATATCGAGCAGGATGGGAAATACCTCATGCTGCATCGGACGAAGAAAAAGAAAGATATCAATAAGGATAAATGGATCGGTGTCGGAGGACATGCCGAAGAGGGCGAAGGACCGGAAGAATGTCTGCTTCGCGAAGTGAAGGAAGAGACAGGACTGACGCTCACGTCGTACCAGTTCCGTGGGCTGATTACATTTATCAGCAACGAGTGTGAGCCGGAGCTGATGTGCCTTTTCACGGCAGATGAATTTACCGGAGAGCTGATCACCTGCAACGAGGGGGACCTGGTCTGGGTGGACAAAACACAGGTGCCGGAGCTTCCGACCTGGAGCGGAGACGCCATATTCCTGAAGCAGATCCTGTCAGACGATCCAAGGTTTTTCACACTGCGGCTTGTGTATGTGGGCGATACACTCGTGGAACACCGGTTACAATTTTATTGAAATGAATACAAAAATGCACCGTAAATGTAAGCATATTTTACATTTACGGTGCATTTGTTAGTTATGCAAATTTTCAGATACGAGAGTCCTTCCTGTAAATCACATATGCAGCAACCGCGGAGATGGTCTCTGTGACCGGGAATGCCCAGAACACACCATTGGCACCGAGGACGCGGCTGAGCAGAAATGCTGCTGGTATCATGACAACGGCATAACGCGACAACGAAATCAGCAGGGACGCCATTCCCTTTTGCAGGGCTTCGAGCGCACCGCAACAGGTGACCGAAACTGCCGAGATGATAAAACCGATGCATATGATCGTGAGTGCCTTGACACCGATCTCAACCGTCGTCTCATTGTCGGTGAAAAGTCCGATCATCTGTCCCGGTATGAGCAGGGAGAGCAGCACACCGACCGCCATCACACCGGCGGTCAGACAGAGTGTAGTCCGGAAGATCTGCCGGACACGTTTCTTCTCGCCGGCACCATAGTTGAAGCTGATGATCGGGCGGATACCCTGGATAATTCCATTTGCAGACAGGTAAATAAATGTCTGCAGCTTATAATAAGCCCCAAGCACGAGGACGTACTTCTCCGAAAATGTCGTCAGGATACCGTTCAGACAGGAGATCATGAGCGACGGCAGCGCCATGTTCAGGGAAGCCGGAATGCCGACGGCGTATAGATTCCCAAGCAATGTCTTGTTAAACGACAGGTTCTTACGCTTGAAGGAAAGCGGCAACGGACGGAAGATGCAGAATAGCACATAGACAAGTAATGTGATCGTCTGTCCGATTCCGGTTGCGTAAGCGGCTCCCGCCATCCCCATCTTCGGAAATGGTCCGATGCCGAAGATCATCAGCGGATCGAGTACGATGTTGGAGATAAAGCCGCACATCATACTGAGCATGGAAACCTTCATTCTGCCGACCGACTGGAAGATCTTCTCCAGCGAGATTCCAAGCATGATGATGACCGAGAACACGAATACGCGGTTGGCGTAGGTAAGTCCCATCTCGATGATTGCTTCATCCTTCGTATAAAGTCTCAGAAAATGCGGCATACCGGACATACAGGCAACCATCAGAATGATTCCGTGGATCACACTTAAGAACATGCCTGTGACCGCCGCCTCGTCCGCTTTCTCCTGATCCTTCGCACCAAGACAAAATGCAATTCTTGCATTCATCGCGATACCGAATCCAACCGCAATCGCAGTCATCAGATTCTGCAGCGGATATACAAGCGAGATTGCAGTCATGGCATCTTCACTGATCTTCGCCACAAAATAGCTGTCGACGATGTTGTATAGGGAATTAATCGCCATGGAAATAACCATCGGCAAAGACATCGAGATAACCAATGGTAAAATCGGTTTTTCTTTCATAAAATTCTGGTTCATATTTTTCACTCCTGTGTAATCATTGTGTATATCGTTCTGCCTGCGGGCAGAGCAAACCCGTCTGCCGGGCAGGACAAGAAGAATTGTCTTGCATAAAAAAGCCACACAGCAAATATACTACTGTGTGGCGAAAAAAGAATTCTCTTAAAAAATCCACTCCCGTAAAGGGTTTTGGTATGTGATTGCGTGTCCGGTATGATTCCGGACACTTTCTGTATTCTAGCGGGTGGGAGGATATTTGTCAAGGTTAGAATTGACATATTTGGATGTACGGACTACGATATAGCTATGAAAAATATATTTAAAAATATAAGAAAGAAAAATCGAATATCCTATGTTACAGATGATGAATATGAATACTGCAGATATTGTGAGGCAAATCTGACATTGCAAAAAGGCTATAGTAATGATTTGCCATACTGGGTCTGTAAAGGTTGTGGACAGATGCTGATAAACCCTAATTTGAATACGGATTCAGATATCATCTGGACTTGCGATGGCTGTGAAACGCTATTGAATGAACAACCCGGATTTACAGAAAAAAATGGTAGCTGGAAATGTACTGCATGTGGGTTTGTAAATTCCTTGGATAAAAATCATGTTTATGTATCGGAAGATGAATATCAGGCAGCGGTAAATGCACTCTATAATGGTATATCGAATGAGGATATGCTTGCACTTATGAGCTATGAGGTGATAGGGAGTATTGAAAACCGGGAAGATGTGTTAATTGTAAAAGATGGAGATGGCAATTTGTATGTAGAGAAGATTCTTGATACATTTGACGAGAGTATATATCGATATCTCGTAGAACATCCTATTGCGAATATGCCTCAAATTATGAGCTTGTATAGAGGAAGCACGAAACTGGTCATTATAGAACAATGGATTGATGGAGTTACGATTGAGGATATACTGCAGGAGTATACCATTAAGGAGAGGGAGGCGGTAAGGATTGCCTGTGATATTTGTAAAATCCTGAAGGAACTGCATAGCCAGGAAATACCAATTATACACCGGGATGTCAAGCCGTCAAATGTTATGCTTTGTAAGGATGGCTCCGTATATCTGCTGGATGTGAATGTAGCGAAATGGTGTAATCCGGAAGAAGCAGAAGATACGAAATTGCTTGGAACCTTATATTATGCTGCACCAGAGCAGTTTGGCTATGGATTTACAGCATCCACGGAAAAGACAGACATCTATGCAGTTGGAATGTTGTTGAATAAGATGATTACAGGCAGATTTCCAAAAGAGGAACGTGCCACAGGTGTAATCTGGGAAGTGATTCAGAGGTGTATTCGTTTGAATCCGGAAGAACGATATTCGGATGATGAGCTCATAAATACTTTAACGGATTATCTGGGGGAAACAGGATGAATAAGAAATCAACAAATGAACTTGATGCATTATTACGAGATATGAATCCAAAGGATATGGACAACTATTACAAAGAAAACCGTGATTCTATGAACACAGAGAAGACGTTTACTTATTACGTAAAGGATGTAATTCAGGAAAAAAATATAAGACTTAAGGATGTATATTCATTTGCCGGACTTTCGGAATCTTATGGAGAACAGATTCTAAATATGAGAAAGCATACAAAAGACAGGGATGTAATTATTCGTTTGTGTGTAGCCGGGCGACTTACTCTGGACGAGATAAACCGGGCGTTGAAGCTCTATGGGATGCAGCCTTTGTATGCGAAAGATAAGCGGGATGCATGTATGATTGTTGCAATCAATAATCGAAAATATCAGTTGTATGAAATCGACGATATGCTGGTGGAACAAGGCTTAAAAAAGCTTTCGCCAGATGAAAAAAATTAATACTCAAATGAAATCCTCACCATTTTGGTGGGGATTTTTTTCTGCTTAAACGTATATGCTTGATACATAGATTACAGGAAAAGTTACACAGAGTAATCAAAAAGTGATTTGAATTAAAGAGACTGGTTTTATATTATGAAAAGAGAAGGAGCTGGAAAAGGATGAGATGAAAATGAGCTTAGGACGATTTATTGCAACACGGAGAAAAAGAATGTCTTTGACACAGGAAGAACTTGCTGCGACATTGAATGTTTCAAAATCAGCAATTGCAAAATGGGAAACGGATGGAGGGATTCCGGATCGGGATAATCTGTATAAATTAGCTGAAACAATGGGCGTATCTGTCAATGATATGCATCAGATTATACGCAGTAAGGATTACAAGGATGCAGATCTTATGGTGAACATTACACCAGATGTGATAGCAATTTTGGAATCGTATGGGTACAAAGTTATACGACCGCAGGGTAAAGAAAAAAATGAGGGAAATAAGTAGGAGGAAATGAAGATGAAGAAATATGCAGGATTTTTGATTGGCATTAGCTGTGCTTTAGGAAGTATGATATTTTGTTCATGCGGAAAAAATGATAAGACAGAAAATATAAATGAAATTACAGAACAAACTGCACAAGAATTAGAACAGATAGATGATAATGAAGCGATTTCAGGACAGAAAAAAGAAAACGATAAATCAGAATTATCTGAAAATGCAGAGAAAACAAAAGAACAGAATTCATCTGTAGAGCCAGTTGAGACGAAAGTTGATAACACATATATGGGCGATTTAACTCCTTCAGAGGGACTTGAATTTGAAAGCAACGGAGATGGTACATGTGCAATAAAATCTGTGGGAACGTTTGAAGGAGACGATTTAATTATACCTCAAACAAGTCCGGGAGGAGATACTGTGACGGAAATTTCAGAAGATGCATTTTATAGATTGGAATGTGACTATATTGTGTTTGATACTGTGACTATGGCGGTAAATGATTCGGCGTTCAGTAGTTCCGATTATAAGAATCTCGTTATTAACAATTCAAATTTAACAATTGGAGAAAATTCATTTGCTTATAATGATAAAGCAGAATCTGTAACTATATTGAACAGCGAATGTTCATTTGACGAATATGCATTATATAATACTGGAAAACATATGAAGATTGGGATTACAGATTCAACAATTATGATGGAAGATTCAGCAGTTTCGGGAAGTAATGAAGACATCCTTTTGGTATATAATTCTAAGATTGATATGGGAAGTAATGCGTTTGCTTATTCAGATGATATTACGGATGTGAAATTTAAAAATTGTGAAATAACTATGGACGAATACACATTTTACGCTACGGGGGACAGCGCAAGCGTTGTATTTGATGAGTGTGATATTACAATGCAGGATTCTGCACTGTCGGGGAATGAATTTGAGACACTGGATATGTTGAATTGTGTAGCATTAGAGGTGGGAGATAATGCGATTGCCTATAGTGACGATTTAGAATCAGTAAATATTTCCGGTACAGATATGAAAATAGGGGAATATGCATTTTATAATGATGATAATCTGGCAGAGATAACGATAAATGCAGGTAATGGGCAAATAGAATTGAAAGATTCAGCATTTTCCGGATTAGGAGATGATTGTGAGAAGATATCAATAACATGTGGGACAATAAAAATGGGAGATGATGTGTTTGCATATAATGATGGACTTCTTGCCGTTAGTATAACGGGAACAATGGAGAAAAAAGGTTCATATATATTTTATAATTGTCCGGATGATTTGGTTATAAATGTAAATGGTGAAACATTTAATGAAGATACATTTGAGGATAAGGAGTATTAAAATGAAGAAGAATACAGGACTTATGATTTGTATAGCAGGTGTACTTATGGGGATTATATCCTTGTTCCTGCCATTTGCAAAACAATGGAAGGAAAGTTATTCTATGGTTGGTATGGCAAAGCTGTATGCTTTGTCAAATTCGGCAGATTGGAATAATGACAAGGAAGCAGAGATGTTTTATAAAATATTTGTTCCGGCAGCAGTTGCATTAATATTTATTTTTATGCTGATATATTTAATTAAGTGTATTAAAATGAAAACAGTAGGAATGGTAGTGTTTAATATATTAACAATTGCCGTGTATGAAATTATGAAGTGGGATTTTGCAGATCGTAGGGTGGTTCCGGGAGCTTGCGAAAAAGGAATTGCATTTACTTTTATTTATATTGTGTTTGCAATTATGATTGCAGGATGTGTTTTGAGGATTATTGATAAGAAAAAGTTGAAAAATGAGGAAACAGGAAATTAAAATAAATGGAAGCGTTTTTGTAGAAACAGATAGGCTTATTTTACGTATGATACAGGAAACAGATAAAGAAAAATACGTGACACTTTCATATGAGAACAGCATTATGAAATCATTTTTCAAAGATGAGCAGTTTATAGATGATTTATGGAGTACATTTATGAAAGAAAATTCGTTTGTCTGTTCAATCTCTGATAAAGAAACAAAAGAATTTATAGGTTATTGTTCTATAAAGGATATGTTGAAGGAAGTGTGGGAGATAGCGATTGAAATAAAAACAGACTATCACCATATGGGATATGGAACAGAAGCGTTGAGTGTATTTCTAAGAAAATTGTCGAATATTACAGATCAACATTGCTTCCTTGCAAGATTAAATTATGATAATGTTGCTTCGCAAGGACTTATGAGAAAAATTGGAGCACATCCGATAAGGGTTCGCAAGTTTTTATTACACGGAGAAGAGTTGGAGAAATATCGGGAAGAGAATAAGAATTCAATATCGGAATACTCAAAGACTAGCAGCAGAATTTGGAGTGGGACCCAATGCTGTCCTTGGGGGACTGATGGAGTATGGGATTGAAATGTAGGACGTAAAACTATAACGACAAAAAGGCACCAAAGGTGTCTTTTGTTATTTAAGGCTTTTTTGTCGGAATAGTTTTGTGATATACTAAACTTGAGTTTTCAAGGTCCAACACACCAATATTGTGTGGAAAATTTTGTAATGTAATTTGGTAGAGG
>OGLM01001875.1_pt1 | contig 20443 bp, 15 predicted proteins | sample 1572531 | NCBI WGS metagenome assembly OGLM01 (sample SAMEA2581909, study PRJEB24529) | metagenome | biome: Human gut stool | place: China | collected 2011 | reverse complement strand
ACATATTGCCAACCTCGCCTGCATCCGTCACCTTTACCAGGGCGACGAAACTCATTGGCATCTGCTGATGTCTTATTATGACAACCGTATCCACGACTTGACCGCCAAATATGGAAGCTGCGTCGAAGAAAAGAATGCTGCAACCGTTGAAGCTGAGTCATTCCTTTCGGAAAATCCCGGCAAAAATCTCAAAACCGACATCAAGCGTCGCATTGATGCTGCCGCTACCGCCCTCGTTGACGCTGAAAAAGAGCTTAATCATTTCACATCAATGCGTCAATGGCTCGTTGACAATTTCCCCGGTGGGAAATACCGCGATGTTATCGGTCTTTGCAAAGCGGCATCCATAGAAGAAATCCGTGAGCAAGATTACTCGCTCAACCCCGGTCGCTACGTTGGTGTCAGCTTCGATGTCGAAGACCTCGACGACTTCCGCCAAAGCATGACCTCTCTCAAATCAGAACTCTCTGCGCTGAATGATCAAAGCAAGGAGTTGATGGATGCTATTTTTAATAACCTTGCAACCTATAACGTATGAAAGATTTCCAACTGTCAGATTGTTGCAAGGTTATCACTGATGGCGACCATGCTGCGCCGCCCAAAAGCGAGGATGGAATACCTTTTATAACTATCCGAAACTTTGATAGTTATAATTCTATTGACTTCTCTAATACGATGTTCGTTCCAGAGGAGTATTATAATAAACTCAAATCTTCCCGCAAAGCTCAAATAGGCGACATAATATATTCGATTGTTGGTTCTTTTGGTATCCCTATTCTCATTAAAGATAATAGTAGATTCGTTTTCCAACGACATATCGCCCTACTCAGACCAAACAACAAAATCGTTAACTCTACGTATCTATTTCATTTGATGCGTAGTTCTACGTTTTATGCAGTCGCAGATATTTTAGCCGTAGGTTCGGCTCAGAGAACCATTACCTTAACGGCCTTAAGACGTACTAAAATTTCCCTGCCAAGCATTGATATTCAAAACAGGATTGGCGAAATTCTATCTCAATATGACGAGGCTATTGAGATTAATCGTAGGCGCATAGCAATTTTGGAAGAAATGGCAATGCGTACATATCGTGAGTGGTTCGTGTTTTTCCGCTTCCCCGGCCACGAAACCACTGAGTTCGTCGATGGTCTTCCAAACGGTTGGCTTAGAAAATCATCATCATCTTTCTTTGATATTACCATCGGAAAAACACCATCAAGAAAAGAACCTCAATGGTTTGCAGAAAAGGACGCTGCCACTTCATGGTTATCAATATCTGATATGAAGAGTAACATGTTTGTTTTCTCTTCATCAGAAGATTTAACTGAGGATGCTGTTAAAAAACACCATATTGTCGTTGTAGAACCAAATACAGTTCTTCTCAGTTTCAAGCTGACGGTTGGCAGAGTCGTTATAACGGGCAAGCGCATGTGTACAAATGAAGCTATCGCTCATTTTAAGACTAATGATATTCTAAAACGAGAATATACTTATTGCTATCTTAAGAATTTTCAATTTAGCATATTGGGTTCCACGTCCTCGATTGCTACTGCGATTAACTCTAAAACAGTTAAGGCAATGCCGTTCGTTATGCCAAATCATCCAATATTGGAGTTGTTCCACGTTAAAGTTAATCCTCTTTTTGAAGCTATTAAAAATTTAGTCCAGCAAAACTCTCAGCTTCAACAGATGCGTGACCGTTTGTTGCCTCAGCTTATGAGTGGTCAGCTTGAAGTGACACCTTAAATCTTTCTGCGCAATGAGATACTTTATTAAGGAAGATGATATTGAACGCGAGTTGATTGATGTATGCCTCAATGAATTGGGCTACAACAATCATTTCAACTGCTATACTGCCGATCATTTGCATCGCAGTTCGGAACGTGGTGTGCTTAACCTTGACGTGCTCCGTCGAGAGGTCAAGCGCATAAATGCTTCGGCTACCGACCGTCCGCAGGGCTTTGATGATACTGATGTAAATACCGCCGTGGCCGCACTCAATGATATAGACTTGCACTCTGACCCGGCTTCTCTTAATGCCACTATTCTTTCACGAATCATCAACGGGTTCAAGATTAACGTGCTTCAAGCCAACGGAAAACGTGAGCAACGAACTATTCAATACATAGATTGGGGGAATCCGACAAGCAACCAGTTTGATGTCGTTAACCAACTTTGGATTCAAGGTGATGTTTACCGTCTGCGCCCCGATGTTATAATCTACGTCAATGGCATACCATTGATTACCATTGAACTTAAAGACAGCAATATTCCCGTTAAACAAGCATTTGACGATAACTTGACGAGGTATAAAGCGGCCATTCCTCAACTAATGGCTTATAACGCTGTGCTCGTTGCAAGCAACGGCTTGCATACACGAGTAGGAGCGACTTTTGCCAAGTGGGCTTTTTTCGCTCCTTGGTTCCGAGCCTCGGAAGATGATAAAATCAACAAGCAGGAAATCGAGAATGAGAAAATCAGCCTTGATGTTATGGCTCGATCGCTGTTGAAAAAAGAGAACTTGCTTGATTACATCCACAACTATATCCTTTTCTACAACGGTACCAAAAAGATATGTGCCAAAAACCATCAATTTCTCGGAGTGAATCGTGCCGTAGAGCGATATAAATATCTTTGCGGCTCTCCACGCGAAGAAGACCGTGGTAAGATGGGAGTTTTTTGGCACACCCAAGGCAGCGGCAAGAGTTTTTCAATGGTGTATCTTGCTCGGTTGCTTAAAAACCGCTTCCCAGGCAATTTCACATTCCTAATCATAACCGACCGTGAAGACCTTGACAGTCAGATTTATCGCAACTTCTTGCATAGCGGTTTTATGAGTGCAGAGGAAGATTGCCAACCCAAAACAAGCGACCGTCTGCGCACCATGCTTGAAAAGGAAGATCACCGCATACTCTTTACGCTCATTCAGAAATTTCGTTACGATAAGCGCAAGAAATTTCCTGTTCTCTCGGAGCGCAACGATATTATTGTGTTTATAGACGAGGCTCACCGCACACAATATAAGTCTCTTGCAGAAAACCTCAGGGCAGGTTTGCCAAATGCCAAATATATGGCATTTACCGGCACACCGCTTTTTGGTAGCAAAAAACTTACAAACAGATGGTTTGGCGAGACCGTCAGTGAATATAATTTCAGTCAGGCGGTGCAAGATGAGGCCACCGTGCGCCTCACTTATCGCAACCACCTGCCTGAGGTGCAGAATGAAAACCCGACGTTCAGTGCCGACTTCATCAACATTCTTCAAGATGAAGAACTCGATGATGACAGTCGTCAACGACTTGAACGTGAGTATGCCAAGGAACTTGAAATTCTTCGCCGTCCGGCTCGCTTGAATAAGATAGCCGACGATATTGTGGAGCATATCATCAACCGAGGTTATCTCGGCAAGGCAATGGTGGTAAGCGTTGACCGCTTTACCGCAGTAAGGATGTATGACCTTGTCACTGCAAAATGGCAGCAAAAAATTTCTGACATCAACCATGAGCTTATTTCGCTCAATCCATCCTCTGCGGAGTTTCAGACAAAACTTAAAATCCGCGATTGGATGCGTTCTACCGATATGGCTGTTGTCATCAGCACAAACCAAGGCGATGATGAACGCTTCGCGGCCGAAGGTCTTAACCTTCGGCCACATCGCGAACGCATGAACGATGTCAACGAGGAAGGGCAAGAACTACAAGATTTGTTCCGCGATGAAAACAACCCGCTTCGCATCGTGTTTGTCTGCTCAATGTGGCTAACAGGCTTCGACTCGCCGATGGTGTCAACCCTTTATATGGATAAGCCACTTGCAGGGCAAAACCTTATGCAGACTATCGCGCGTGCCAATCGTCGATGCTCAACACTTGACGTGCTTGGACGTGAAAAATCTTGCGGTCAGATTATTTCTTACTGCAATATTTTCGGTAGTCTGAAAAAGGCTTTTGCCACATACGGAGACGCGCAAGGGGATGGAGACGAGGAGGAAACCGATAATCCCGGAACTGACACCCCCGGTGGTGGTACCCCTGCGGCAATGACTCTCGATGAGCTTTACACGCATCTACGCGCAGCCATCGCTCAATGTGTAGAGTGGTGTCAGTATCTTGATGTCGATTTACAGAAGATTCTCGACCTCAATAAAGCCTTTAACCAAATCTCTCTCTTTGACCAATACGCCAATATTCTTATAAATCCGATTGAGCGCAAGGCTCAATTCGCAGTATTTGACAACACCATTTCTCAAATTTATGATGAATGTCTGCCCGACATTATCAGCATAAAAGAGGAATTTGTGATGGCTGAGGTAATCCATTACCTCCGGCAGGTTATGGATAACTCAGTTGACCGTTGCAATCTTGATTCAGCTCGTCGCCGTATCAAAGATTTGCTCAATCAGAGTATTGTTCCTAAAGGTGACGGCCCGGCTGAAAATAGAGAATACACAATCAAAGAGTTTGGCGAATTTGACCTTAGCCGGCTTGATATTGACAAACTCCGCGAACAATACGGAGAATCGAAATGCAAAGCTCTCGAAATCGCTGATCTTGAAGATTTCATCTCGCAGAAGCTCGATGCAATGCTCAATCAAAACAGCGAACGTCGCACCTTTGCAGAGGAGTTCCAAAGAATAATTGACCGTTACAATGCAGGTAGCACTGAATCGGAGGAAGCGTTCCAAGAGCTAATGGAACTGCTCACGCGCATGTCGGCTGAACAACGTCGCGCCTCTGAGGAAGGACTTTCAGAAGAAGAACTTGAAGTTTTCGATATTCTCCGAAAGGAAAATCTCTCAAAAGATGATGTAGTCATGGTAAAAGCCGCCGCCCGAGACTTGCTAGCAAAGTTGAAAGCCAATCAAGAAAATCTATTCACTACAGATTGGTATAAGGACAGTTCTAAGAAAAGCTCCTTCATCTTGTTCGTTAGGGATACTCTTGACAAAACGTTGCCGGACTGCTACGACCGTACAACATTCCGGGAGAAAAATGAGCTTCTATGTAATCAATTCATTATCCGTGCATCTCAAAATGGCGGTTACCTTTTCGCAAGTTAGTACATTAATAACGGAAGAAACCTAATGAAAACAGAGTGGATTAAAGCCATAATAACTCAACTTGCTGCATTATTTTTGTTCATAGCATTAAATGCAGTAATAATGGATTGGTTTGATGAATATATTTTACCAACTCTTTCAAGGGTGACCGAAGGATTTGTCTCATCAATAATTTTCGGTGGGATGTGCTTATCAACGATAGTCTTTTGGGTTAATAGATTTCGGTATCATTATTATGTAAAGCTCATATATGTCTTGAGTAGTATCAGCCTATCCTCTGTTTACTGGTTTTACAGACTCTTTACAAATGAATATGTTGTAACAGAATCTGATATTTTTCACATAGGTTTTTCAGATGTCATTTTTGGTGGTTTATTCCTATTTGGTATAATCTCTCTTTTAGTTGATTTCATTGAATTAGATGAGCCCACTTCAAACGAATCACAAAATGAAGATAAGGCTCCTTTGTTAGAGGATAAGCCTATTACTAAAAGAGAGCAAGATAGACTTGGATTCGGTGATGAAGTCGATACGTTGTATCAGCGTATTATAGAACGAGAGACAACATCAGCATTAAGCATTGGCATAAATGCAAGATGGGGAGATGGGAAGTCCTCATTTATAAATCTTATGGAGGAAAAATTCCTTCAAAATAATGATCTGTTTATCGTAATTCGATTTAATCCTCGCTATTCAACCAATGACAAAATTCAGTCTGCGTTCTTTGAGGAATTATACTCTGAATTAAGTAAATATGATTCAAGATTTAAGAGTTCATTCAATGATTATCTTAGGGTAATTGATGTAATGACTGATAACAAATACTTATCGGCCTTATTTCAGTCATCCACGTTATTTAATCGAGTCAGTGAAAAATCAAGGATTAATGAAGCAATAAGGCGTTTAAAAAAACGAGTTATTGTTATTATCGAAGATTTGGATCGTTTGACGGGAGATGAAATTGTTGAAGTCTTCAAATTAATTGATGGGAATGCGGCCTTCGATAATCTAATCTTTATCAGTGCTTATGACAAGGGGCGTATAAATTCACTTTTAGAATCAAAGGACGAATGGGCTGCATTCTCCGATAAATTCTTCACATGGGAACGCCCTCTTCCATTGCGATCATCACAACTATTATTAGATTTCCTAATTCCAAACTTAACAAACGGTCTTTCATTTAATGATGAGGAGATAGAAGATGTTAAGAGCTCAATAATAGCAAACTCCTCTTTCTTTACATTCTATCTTAAAAATTTAAGAGATGTCAAGCGGTATATTAACTTAGTTAAACCATCTCTCAAGAGAATCTATAAAGAAGTAAAACTAAGGGATTTCTTGCTTATAGAATTAGTTAGATATAGGTATCCAGATGAGCATAGAGTTTTGTATGAACAGAATTCCCATAAAGACAGCGAAACAAATTTTGAACGAAAAATAACCATTGACGGACTTGAAGACCAATATAACTCAAAGGATATTCTGAAAGTTTTATTCCCTGCTGATGGGAACAATTCCTATCGATCCATTAATTCGGTAGGTGGCTTCTCGATATACTTTCAAGAGCATTTATTTGAGCGTATCAGCAATGAAAAATTAAGCTCAATGTTAAAAAAGGAGCAAGATTATAGAGCGATTATCAATGAAGTATTAAACAATCAAGGATGGAATCAGCTTAGAGAGTATCTGGGATCTCTCAATACCCTTGCTTTGCCGAGTTGGGAAGCTGTAGTTAGATATATTGATATTTATATATATCTTAGTGCACATTATAGCGAAACGTTATACTCAATTCTCAATGTAGGTATTCTCCTTGAAAAAAAGGTTGTAGAGAGACTATGTATAAAATTGGGGATTTCAATAGATGATTATAAATCTACACTATATGACAAGCTGATAGGCGGTAATAATGAGTATCCCTATGAAATAGTTAAGCAACAACTATGGGCGTATAAGAGTGGTGAATTAAGACATGAACTGGTTTTCTCTGAAGATCAATTGCTAATTATACTTAAAAAATCACTTAAGGATTTGATTAAAAATAATCCCGGTTATACCCCATTACATAATAATATTCTTAGAGCTTGTATAGCATTTATTGACCCAACAAGTAAAAAGGTTACCCTTGATGTTGAAGCATGTGAAATGGTTTTGCATTCGATTGAAAGTAACCCGAATATATATATCAATGATTTTGTTTATTTGGCAGGTGTTTCGTCTTCTCCTGATTGGAATAGTATTACCTGTGATCCATTCTGGAGGCAAATTTTCTTAAGAGCAGAAAATCTTAAGGGCTTTATATCTGATAAAAAATTGGATGGCATTCCCAATATTGAAAGAGTTCGTAACTTTTGGTCAATTTTCGAAGCGAACGACTATGAACCTATCGAATTCCAAGAGCAGGGTCCTGTTCAAGCAAAGATTGATTCAGATTTTGTAACTGAACGTAAGCTTTTGGACGAGATTTTAGACATAGAATCTGTAGTCAATTCAATTACTATTTCGAAGGATAGTTTTGTTGATGCTTACAAAGTCCTAAAAGACTCTTTAGAACGACTATCTTCCAATACTCTTTACATAAAGAAAAATGGGGACGTAAGAAAAACCATTCTAAAAAAAGAGAAGAATTAATACATTTAAGAGATTCTGAGCCGTTGGAAATTACACCGGAGATTATTGATAAAATTAAATCTTTTGAAGATTATCTTAATGAACATCTAAAGCGTTGAATATGTAGGATTATTTATGGATGGCGAACAGATTATACTCTTTTGATATATAAAGGTGAGCAATTCGTAATATTTGAGTGATATGCATTCAGACAATAATATAATCATATACCAGAGCGAGGACGGTGAAACCCGCATTGAGGTGAAGTTTACCGGCGAAACGGTTTGGTTGTCTCAGCAACAGATGGCTGAGCTGTATCAAACCACTCGCCCTAATATAGTTCAGCATATTAGAAATATCTATGCTGACGGAGAATTGGAAGAGTCGGCAACCTGTAAGAATTTCTTACAGGTTCGGCAGGAAGGTAATCGCCAGGTGTCGCGTGAAATTCCTTTCTACAATCTTGACATGATTATTTCGTTGGGGTATAGGATTCGGTCGATAATCGCTACGCATTTCCGCCGGTGGGCAACAGAGCGGTTGAAGGAGTATATAATCAAGGGATTCACTATGGACGATGAGCGGTTGAAAGGTAATGGAGGTGGCGCTTACTGGCGTGAGCTGCTTGACCGTATTCGTGACATACGTTCTTCGGAGAAGGTGATGTATCGTCAGGTGCTCGACCTTTATGCGACTGCTGTTGATTATGACCCTCGCAGTGACATCTCGGTGGAGTTCTTTAAGATTGTGCAGAACAAGCTGCACTTTGCAGCTCATGGTCACACTGCCGCTGAGGTTATCTTTCATCGGGCAAATGCAGAATCACCGATGATGGGGCTTACTTCTTTCAAGGGCGACCATCCAACCTTGCGCGATGTCAAGATTGCCAAGAACTATCTCAGCGAGGATGAACTGAAGATTCTGAACAATCTTGTGTCGGGATACTTTGACTTTGCGGAGATTCAGGCCATGAAACGCCGTCCGATGTATATGAGCGACTATGTGCAGCAGCTCGACAATATCCTGTTTTCAACCGGAGAGGCTTTACTCAACGGCCCCGGCACGGTCAGCCATCAACAAGCGATGGAGAAAGCCGAGCAGGAATACCGCCTGTTCCAAGTCCGCGAACTATCTCCCGTGGAGCAAGCCTATCTCGATACGATAAAGGCCCTCAACGCAAAAGCGAAAGGAAAGGACAAGAATCCCGGAAAATAATTGTCAGAATCACTGGAAAGAGGTTCGAGGGGAGGGTGAACGGCGGAGCTCGATTGACACCATTTGCACGTAATATGCACGTAGAATAAAAAGAAAGCGAGACAACTATTGAATTTTCAATTAGTTATCTCGCTTTTGTGGTGCCCAGAACAGGCACTAAACCGTATTTTCAAGAGAAATCAAAAGAATGTAAGTGCTGTATATTGCAGGAAGTTAGCCATTAGCTGTTTTCTTTTGACTTCATAAAAAAGACTATGTTATGTGATTTTTGGCTACCCTTTGGCTACCCATGTCGGAAATTTTTCGTACCTTTGTAATCAAAGGAAAATAAGAGAAATAACTATGGCACTCAAAAAGGAAATACGCAGCGATAATACATATATTATCAGCCAAGATACCACCGACAATCCAAAGTTGGGAGCAAAGATTTTAAGCGATGGGCGCGAGAGCCTGTTTCTCGACTATTATTTGGGCTATCAGATGGCGTGGAGCGAGAAGTTAGGGCGAGAAGTTGCCAAGAAAAACCGCAGACGTGAATATTTGAGCCTATACTTATGGCAAGCGCCGAGAACCCCGATTGAACGCCAACAGAATAAAGAGACATTGGAACTCGCTAAAAAAATTCGCTTTGAGCGAGGACAGCAGCTATTGGAGCAGGGCGAGGGCTACCGACTGAAAAAGGATAGCAATATAAATTTCCTCGATTGGATGTGGTCTTACTATGAGGCATACACCAAAGGAGATAAACGGCATATCAAGAGAGCGCACGATGTCTTTATTGACTTCCTCAATGCTACCGAGGAATATAAGAAGTATGCAAAGCGACTGAAACCCGAACAGCTCGATAAGGATATGATTATGGCGTTCACGGAATATCTGCAACACCGCTTCCGTGGCGAAGGGCCACACACACTGTATGCGCGGTTTAAGAAAATCATTGCGGCTGCGGTCGATAAGGACGTGATGCGAAAAGACCCCTGTCATGGAATCAGCATCACAATAGACAATGGTAGCCTCAAAAAAGATGTGCTGTCGATGGATGAGATTAAGCGGCTTATCACTTGCCACTATCAAGGCGAAAGTGTGAATATCCGGCGGGCGTTCCTATTTTGTCTGCGGTGCGGCCTACGCTTCTGCGATGTGAAAGACCTTACCTATTCCAATGTTGACTTTTCCAATCGACTGTTGAAATTCGAGCAAGCCAAGACAAAAGGTCATAGCAGCGCAAGCAGTGTCGTAATACCGTTGTCGGATGGTGTGTTGGAATTGATAGGCAAGCCGTCTATTGAGGGCAATCGCGATGAATTGATATTTCCTTTGCCCTCACATACGATGTGCCTAAAAGCCCTGCGTCATTGGTGCAAACGCGCCGGAATAGATAAGCATATCACATGGCACTGCGCCCGGCACAGCTTTGCGGTCAATATCCTCAACAATGGTGCGAACATTAAGACCGTTGCCGCACTGTTAGGACACAGCGGATTGAAACATACAGAGAAATACACACGCGCTGTCGATGCGCTCAAACAGGACGCAATCAACAGCCTTTCAGTACTTGACTTTTGATTATGGATAAGACTATCGAGAATAAACTATTTGCGGAATTTCAAAATGGAGCAGCGGCGATGTGCCTCAAATATATAAAGAGGGTAATTGTCAATAAAACGGAAAAGCTCGACGAGTGGGAAAATAAGTATTATTCCGCATTTCCCGCAGAGGTCGCAATGCGTACCGATTCTTTTGATGATATTGCGTGGCCTATCAACATAGTTGGAGAATATCGCATAGCACAGGAAATATCGGACAACCTCGACAACCTTACAAACGATAGTGTGATTGAGAGATATATCATTTCCATACTTGAAGTTTTTGAGGATTGGGCGAACATCTTCACGCCTATCACTACACTGCGAATGTTGAACGATATGATGGTAAATGCACGTGATGATAAAGAGATTTATACGCCCAATGAGATACAGCAAGAGATTGAGCGCGTGAGCAATCTGCATGATGACTATCTTGAGATTATGCACGGAGCGGAGAACGGTAGTATGGAATGGTATTTCAAGAAGTGGTACAAGGCATATTATAAATTTTGCATTATGTTTTCTGCAATCTGTGTTGAACACAATATCAATCTATTGGAAATACAGGCGAAGCGTGGAATATGGATAATTGAAAAACTCGATGTGTCAGAGATTCAAAATTACTTCGGTTATAATGGTGATTTCACTTACGCCAACAGCCTACTGAAATCATTGCCGAGAACGTGCGCAACCGAGTATCTAATCAACACCGAAAGAGGTGGAAAGATAGATTCAGAAGCAGAGTGGAATAAAGATAGCAGCACATCTACGGCTAATGCCTCGCAGTTTGATATGATAGCATTGTCGAAAGAGTTAGCAACCGACAAAGCTATACGATACTTCAAAATAGCTATTGAACATGGATTTATTGAACAAACTAAGACAGGGTTTCATTGGACGTTAAGTAACACACTCCTTGCTTTTTTCTGTGGAATTATATATTGCGAGGATGAGGTTTGTTCTGATGGTTGGCATACTCCAAAATGGAAATTCGGCACAGATTATATGCCTGATGTTCAGTTGCAAGCCCTATTTAATATACCTAATATCGCACAATTAAGAAGCAACAAGATTGAGAATAGCCGACAGCGCATTGGCAGATTACCTAAGAATTGGGAGAAAGTGTGGCAGATATTTAAGTAATTGGCTGAATACCAATAAATGAAAGTGTTAGGAGGTGTTAGGAGATATTAGGCTAACTCCTCCTAATTCTTTTATTATTTTTCTTTGCACTGTGAAACTGAGATACGAAGTATGAGGGTATCAACGTGAACGCACAGGCAAAGAAGAATGGGGACTCATACACCTATTCGGACAGCCTCAACCGCTAAAATCAAGATAAAATGACAGCGGACATAAAAGAGGTTGCCGACCTTATAACGGCGAACACAATATTCATTCAAAAAGCAGTGCTGACTTCCGATGAGGCGGCACAGTACATGGGCATCAGCAAGTCTTACCTCTACAAACTGACGATGCGCGATTCCGCACTACAAGCCGATGGGTAAGATGTGCTACTTCAACCGTGCCGAGTTGGAGGAATGGTTACAGAGCAATCGTGTTGCCACCGCTACCGAGATAGCCGACAGAGCCAATCAATACTGCATGAAAAAGAAGTAGGCTATGGCAAAAAAGAAAAAGAGGGAGAATCCGGCGAAGATTCAACCCTCAAAGGCAGGTAATACAAAGATACAACTTTCTGCGGACATATACAACGGTGTCAGCAAGGATGTTGCATCAAGCGTGACGGATATTGATGATGTGCTGTCAATTCTCAAACTCGCGCCCGCAACTCCGACAATAAAAGTGAACAGTCGTTTTGAGCCGCCGATTTATGGACTGCCTCAATCAGTACAGGACATTATCACTGAAATCTGTACGAAGAAGCAAGTGCCAACCGAGTTTGTGCTGTCGCCGTTGTTGGCGGTAGCTGGAGCGGCGGCAGGACGGAAAGCAGTGTTGAATGGCAGAGGTTACGAAAATCCACCGTGCTTTTGGTGCGTGGTAATTGCCGACCCCGGCAGCAACAAGAGCTATCCGCAAAAACTGATTAGCGACCCACTTCTCGACATAAACAAGATTCTCGCAAAGGCTTACGATGAGGAATTGCAGGAGTGGAAAGCCAAATGCGCTGCAATCTCCAAAGGGTCAAAGGACAGCAATGCACCGCAACCGCCGAAGCCGCAGAAACGCCGTGTATGTGTATCGGACACCACACGCGAGGGATTGGATGAAATCCTTGTCGGCTCTCCTAACGGTCTGTGTCAGATTCGCGATGAACTCAGCGGATGGCTCGGCGATATTGGCAGATACGGCAAAAGCGGTGAAATATCTACATATTTGTCGTATTGGACTGGAGAGGGAATCATAATCGACCGCAAAAGTGAGGACGGTACGGCGATGGTTGACAGCGTGTTATATAACATTTGTGGAACGACTCAGCCGGGAATCCTTGCCGACAGCTTTAATCAGCAGCATCTTGCAAGCGGATTCGTTCACAGGTTCATGTTCTTTTGGCCGCAGACAATAGCCAAGAAACGGATTGAGCGGACACCGACCGTACCCGATATGACGGCATGGAATAATCTGATAAATTCGCTTTATTCCCTACGCCAACAGGAAATCACGCTCACATTAAGCGATGAGGCTAACAATGTCGCGATGGTTTACGAAAGCGAGATTGAGGATTTGAAAGCCGTTGCCGATATTGTGCCGTATGAAAAAGGAGTGTTGTCGAAGCTCGACATAATCATGCTGCGCTTGGCGTGTGTCGCTCGGATGTTGGCTATTGCTGACGGCGATAACTCGCATGAGGTTACGGCTATGGAAATGAAATGGGCGTGCGATCTCTGTCGATACCTCCACCAAACGCAGATGAGAGTTTACGAGGAACTGCAAAGCGGCAACAGACAACGACCGATGAATGACCGTGAACTGATTCGCGCATTTTTCAAGCGGTTTGAAAGTAAGGGCGTGACGCAAGGCAAATTAGCCAAGTTGCTGAACACCTCCCAACCGTACATAAGCCAATGCGTGAATCCAAAAGCGAAACCTACACAGGAAACAGAATCATCAGAACAATAAGGTTATGGGTTATATATGCCGTTGTTTGTTGAATAACAACGCATTAAGTCATAACAAACACATAACATACCTGTTGCCGATGAGCGACTTATGATGTAGTTATGCCTCAACGCTCTAATTTTCAAAGGATAATGGCTAATATAACCCATAACCACATAACAAGAGAAAACAAAAATGATTTTTGACAGAGAAATTTCTATATACAGCAATGTGAGCGACACCAAAGGGAGTGTCGGAACACTGCGCGACTTCCTCAACATAGGTCAGCAGCACAAGGGCTATATAGACCGACTGCGGCAGACCTCCGGCGATGAGCGCAAGGCAATGAAGATGAAACTGCCATGCGCTACTATATCGGGAGTGTTCGGCAAACGAGGCAAGCAGGGACTTATCCGACATTCGGGGTTAATCGCCCTCGATATGGACGATGTGCCGGACTGTGCCGAGTTGATAGATAAACTTGCAAACATGGATATGGTAGCCTATGCCGGACGAAGCGTAGGCGGTAACGGCGTGTTTGCAATCGTGCCAATCGCTTATCCCGAAAAGCACGTTCAACAATGGGAATCCCTGCGCCGCTATTTCGATTCGCTCGGAATAACGGTTGACCCGCAGACAAAGGATGTTGCAAGACTTCGCATTTGCAGCTATGACCCCGAAGCGCGTGTGCGATTCGATGCCGTGCCGTACAAAGGAGTATATACACCTCCGCAGCCAAAGCCTGTACTCTCCACCCGGTATTACGGCAGCGATGAAACCGAGGCGCGTGTGTCTGAGTGTTGTGAGCAGATAGCGGCGTTTCATACCGACCTCACAAACGACTATGCCGATTGGTTGAGGCTCGGATTCGCACTCGCCGAACGCGGAGGGTCTGGTCGCCGGTACTTCCACACGGGAAGCAGTCAGAATCAGAAATACGACCGCGAGCAATGCGACCGCAAATTCTCCGAGTGCCTGCGGACTGCCTCGCGCTGCGGAATAGGTTACTTTTTCAACCGATGCAAAGAATATGGTATAACCTACAAAACAGAACGCTATGAATCAGAATGACCTGTTATGCCAAACGTGCCGACACGCCCGTAAGAGCGGCGGTAAGGTCGTGGCGTGTATCTCAATCGGCAATCCGACCCTTACATTCCTGTACGGGCGATGCCGCAAGTATGAACCCAAACAGAACCTCAACAATCAAAAACTGATATTATGACGTGGAAATATCACACTATGATGTATGCCGACCGCTATCCGATACAGTTCCGGCAGAACGTGGTTAGCGGAGAGATTCAGATGCGCGTCGATGACTCGATGGCAAAGGCAAACGGCTATGCCGACCTCGCCGAACTGAAAGCGTTTATCGTGGAGCAAGACCCGGCAATGACCGTTCCCGAATGGTTGCGGGTCGATGATTGGGATTCGCCTCTGGGGATGCCGCTTAACCTCAACTGATGTAAGAAAAAGCATGGCGGCGGTCAGCAGATGCCGCGACAAAAGTCAAGAAATTTGTCGGTTGCCGTCAATGCTTGAAGTAAACAACAACAAGTCAAGTTTTATTCTTATGAAGCATACGAAGAAGAAAAGCCAAGATAAACCGGTGTGGCAGATTGCGTGGGAGTTGGCGAAATATCCTGCGAAAATTCATCTGACAAAGAAGATGAGCCGTGCCGATGTCGTGTTTTGTCTGATGATGTGGCTGGGCATGAGCAAGGTCGATGCGTTCCTCACCGCCTATCCGCAAACCAAGGCAAGCCGCAACTCGATAGCGGCGATGGCGACACGCCGGAGCCAAGAGGAATGGGTGAGCGAATATTTCCAAGCCCTCTACGACCTCCGCCTTGAAGATAAATTGAAGTTCAACCCCATACCGTAACTTACTTTTCAGATGAGCCGTTGCCCTCCGTGGTGGCGGCTTTTCTCTGCTCTTGATATGTTATTGGGCATAATCAGGAATAATAAGCGACCGAAGCCTTTGTCAATCGGCGGATTATTGCTAATTTTGCGGTGCGAAACATAAACCCCGAAAATTACGAAACAGACATTATTATAAATACGACATATTAAATCAAAGGCGTTAGCTTTTATTCGTGCATCTTGAAACTTCGACACTTTCAAATTGTAGCACAATGGATAAAGTTAATGCTCACGTGGTTTACACGTGGGCTTTATCTATTATTTGTGCTACAAGGTAGTCGAAGACCGCAAGATGCAAATAACCGGATTCAGTCCACGTTTTTTGTGGACTTATCCGATGAGGGTAAAATGCTAAAGCATTAAACAAACCCTCAACAATGACTACCAATCACAACATAATAAATGCACCCCTAACTGAAGCCGAGGTTGCCCATCTTGCCAAAGAAACATTGGGTTTATACAATACATCCGCAGCAAAAGCGGATATGGGACAGACTACTACTTTCAATGAATTGGGTTTTAAGGGTGTAATTAAAAAACCTGACGGATGGTATTTGCCCTATGATGTAACCTGCCCGGCTCTAATTGTTGAGGTGAAGAGCAGTAAAAAGAATATTGAGGAATTCACAGAGGAAATTCTGAGGAATTGTGATATTGCCAAAACCAAATACAATAAAGTGATTGGAATTATTTGGAATGGCTACGACATAATTGTATTTAAGAATGGCGTAAGGCTTGACGATGTTCCACCTGAACTGCAACCCAAAGAATACTATTTTAGGCTATTTGACCTGAATGTAATTGACAAACAGGCTATTTATCGGGCGACAAAAGCTATAAACGATACATTACATTTTGAATTGCGGCTTAATAACCTATACCATCGAATGATTTTTACGGCCTGTGCATTAGTCGCAATTAGATACGGTGCTGTTTTAACACCTAATATGGGCTACAAAGCTCTACGAGCCACCATAAGTGAACGACTGGCCATAGGGTTAAAAGAAGATTTGCTCATCAATCAAAAGCTAAATTCATTGATTAAGATATTTGATAGTATCGAGGTCGGCAATGCGAACAATGCCACGGCTATTGAGGTTTTTGTTTCGCAGCTCAACAGTATTTCTGACCATATTAAATCCGATTATTGGAATGGCGAGGATGTAATGGCGATATTCTTCAATGAGTTTAACCGTTACAAAGGAAAAACTGAGTCGGGGCAAGTATTCACTCCTGACCATATTACATCGCTAATGTATAGGATTTTGGAGGTAAACGAGAATGACCGAGTTCTTGATGCGGCGTGTGGCTCTGGTGCGTTCTTAGTCAAGGCTATGTGTAATATGATTAAATCCGCAGGAGGTCCTAATACACCTAAAGCGACAGAGATTACACAAACGCAACTCTATGGAATAGAATTTTTTGAGGAGGTATTTGCTTTAGCTTGTGCAAATATGCTTATCCATAAGGATGGAAAATCAAATATCACATTTATGGATAGCCGGACACAAGAGGCTTTTGAGTGGATAAGATTGAAAGTAATTACTAAGGTTCTGATGAATCCTCCTTTTGAACAAAAGTATGGCTGTCTGACGATTGTAGAGAATGTGCTTGACGCAGTTGCTTGCCCTTTGAACGACGGCGACCCCAAACGGAATATATTATGTGGGTTTATTCTGCCCGATGATAAATTGGAAAAACGGAGAGGACAGGCAAATAGAATACTGAAACATCATAGTCTGTTGAAAATTATCAAACTTCCTGAGAAGTTGTTTCCTAACGGAACAAAGACCTCTATCTATGTCTTTAGAAGCGGCGTACCGCATTATTCGCAGCAAAGCACGGATATTATTGGATATTATATCGCCGATGATGGCTTTGAAACCGTAAAGAATCAAGGTCGGCACGACATTTACAACAGATGGCGTAAGATTGAAGATGAATGGGTTAATGTTATACATAAGAACGAGAATGATAAGGATAACTCAAAAAGATGGATTGACCCGAATAAGGCTTTGAGGTATATATTACCTGATAGCCCATTTCAAATAGACGCTACAGACTTCAAGAAGGTGGTTTTAGAGTATGTGCTATATCAATCCCAAATAGACGCTACAGACTTCAAGATAATTATAAAAGATATTTAATTATGGATATAATTGATTTTTTCAAGGGAATAAGACAAAACGCCACAATCGATGTATCGGAGTGGAAAACCTTTGTCATTGCTGATGTTTTTGAAGTAGGCACAGGCGCATCCGTAAAGAAATCACAATTAGTGGCAGGGGATATTCCGAGAATAACCGTTACCACTTCCGACAATGGCATTTTGGGGCGGTATGCGTACATTGACAGTCCGAATTATCGAATGTTTGAAAACTTCATATCTTATTCATTTCTCGGTACGTGCTTTTATCATCCATACCAAGCAAGCGTAGATATGAAAGTACACACATTACAACCAAAGAATGTTGATTTGAATCCCTACATCGGATTGTTTTTGGTGGCCGTATTGCGAAAAAGCTACAACCCCGACTACAACAATCAAATCTCAAAAGATATTCTCAAAGGACAAAAGATATACCTCCCTGCGACTAACAAGGGATTGCCAAATTGGGAATACATGGAGAAATATATACGACAAATACCGCTTTCAGATAGAATATAACAATCATTAAACACTTCAATATATGAAGAAAATATTCCCAATCTTAACAGTCGCTTTGTTGGCACTCTCGACCGCTTGCGGCGGAGAGTCAAAAGGCAGTGGCGGCGAAAAGTCCGCAAATGATTCTATCGCCAATGATACGGTGGTGGATTCTCTCGCCCTTGCATTGAGCCGCTTGGACAGCATACAGAGCAAAGGGCAGCTCGTACACTTCGACACATGGAAAATCGGCAATCTCAAAAGCATAGAGATACAAGCGCAGAAATTCTCCAGCGAGAACGACAGCATCGTGTTCATCACACTACGCAAAGACTGTGGCGGTGAGTATTACTATTCATGGGAGGATGCTTTCATTTTTCAAAAGGAACTGCCCTCGCTTTATGAGGCGGTCAACACCATCAAAAGCAACCTCAACAGAGCAACAGACCATAATGAGAAGTATGCCTACACCACAAAAGACAATGTTGTGATATTCGCAGAGAATCCCGGCAAAGGGTGGACACTCAAATTGAGCGTCGATGCGCATAAGAGCAATTCACACATAAGCCTCACTCCTGCGGAGCTTGACAATTTCGTGCAACTGCTCCAACAGGCAAACAAGAAACTTGACGAAATAAAATAACTGCTATGGGATTCTTAATTGCAATCATCTGCGTCATTTGTTGGCTTGGCCCGGCATTAAAGGATGGTGGAAAAATCAAATAAAAAATTTTTCTGACTCGCACCCCTGCGCCACTGAGAGGGCGAGGCGTTACCCCCGGCACCCCTTACAGGGCTGACCTCAACAATCATCAGAACTGACAAGGCGAGGCTTCCGCAATCCGTGGAGGCTTCGCTTTTATTTGATGATTCTATGGGTCAAAGATGGTGGGTAGTGTCGCGTTTGGCTACCCTTTGGCTACCTGATAAAATAAAAATAGCTGAAAACCAAATGATTAACAGCTATTTGTGGTGCCCAGAACAGGACTCGAACCTGCACGGCTCTCACCACTCGCACCTGAAACGAGCGCGTCTACCATTCCGCCACCTGGGCATTGGTGGTGCTCAATCGGGGTGGCACAGGGACCTCGACCGATTTGCGCTGCAAAGGTAATGCTTTTTAGCGGATGCCACAAGAGGCAACCCGCGTTTTTTGAATTTTTAACATTTGGGGAGGTCGTCAAGGGGGTGTTTAGCCCCAATGCAATTTATTCCGGAGGAGCTTGGGGAAGGGAACGTCGGCGCGGCGCAGGAGGAGCAGCGGGTCGGCTGCTGCGGCGATGCGCAGGCGGCTCTCGGCCGGCAGGGTGAAGGAGCGGCCGTCGAGGGCCACGCGGTAGGTGCCGCAGCGCGACGAGGGGCGGGTGGGCAGTCGCGTTTCCGACGAGATCACCAGCGGCCGCAGCGACAGGGTGTGCGGCGCGATGGGCGTCAGCGCCAGGCAGTCGAGCGTCGGCTCTATGATCGGTCCTCCGGCCGACAGGTTGTAGGCCGTCGAGCCGGTGGGTGTGGCGATGATGAGTCCGTCGGCGCGGTAGTCGGCCACGTAGGCGAGGTCGGTGGTGGCGTGGACGCTGATCATGGAGGCGCTCTCGGCCTTGAGGATGGCGACCTCGTTGAGGGCGTACGGCCAAAGGCCCTCGGGGAGCGGCGCGTCGGGGCTTTCGACGCGGAGCAGGGTGCGGCGTTCGGCCAGGAGCCGGTCGGTGCCGAGGTCGGCCGGGAGCAGGTGGGAGTCGCTCAGGGAGTATGAGGTGAGGAATCCGAGGTGGCCGGTGTTGACGCCGAGCAGCGGGATGCGGCGGTCGCCGCACCAGGCGGCGGCGTGGAGCAGTGTGCCGTCGCCGCCGAGGGTGAGGACGATGTCGGCGTCGGCGGGCGGGGCGTCGACTAGCGTCAGTTCCGCCACGGAGCCGTTGAGTCCGCGCAGGTACTCGTCGAAGGGGCGCCAGATGCACACCCGGTGCCCGGAGGACGCCAGGTGGCGCAGGAAGATGGCGAGCTCGGCGATGCGTGCCGACTGGGCCGTGTTGCCGTATACGGTGATGTTCATTTCATTTTTAACGTTCCGACCGGGGCCGGTGGTATTGCGGGGTGCGGATTTTTTTGTAATTTTGTAGTCGGAAAGGCGTCTCCTTGCCGAGAGGCCTTATCGGCTAACCCTGACATGAAGAGATGACACGACTGAGTGTAAATATAAATAAGGTGGCGACCCTGCGCAACGCTCGCGGCGAGGGTGTGCCTGACGTGCAGGCGTTCGCCCGGCACTGCGAGGCCCGCGGCGCCCAGGGCGTCAATGTGCATCCGCGCCCGGACGAGCGGCACATCACCCGGCAGGAC
>OGLM01001865.1_pt1 | contig 20531 bp, 19 predicted proteins | sample 1572531 | NCBI WGS metagenome assembly OGLM01 (sample SAMEA2581909, study PRJEB24529) | metagenome | biome: Human gut stool | place: China | collected 2011 | reverse complement strand
GACGTCGGTGATGACGTAGTTGATGGTGACTTCGGCCGCAGTACCGGCGGTGGTGGGCACAGCGATGGTGAAGACAGCGTGCTTCTTGGTGGGTGCGACACCTTCCAGAGAGCGGACATCCGCGAACTCCGGGTTGTTGATGATGATGCCGATAGCCTTTGCGGTGTCCATGGAAGAGCCGCCGCCGATGGTCACGATGCAGTCTGCCTCAGCAGCCTTGAAGGCCGCCACGCCGTCCTGCACATTGGCGATGGTGGGGTTGGGCTTGATCTCGCTGTACACAGCGTAGGCAAAGTTTGCCGCATCCAGCAGGTCGGTGACTTTCTTGGTCACGCCGAACTTGATGAGGTCGGGGTCGGAGCAGACGAACGCCTTCTTGTAGCCGCGGGCGGTCAGTTCAGGAACGATGTTCTCGATGGCACCGTGGCCATGGTAGGAAATGGTATTCAGTACGATACGATCAGCCATAATTACGATCCTCCAAATCATTGTACCCGTTTTCAGCCGGGTCTCTCTGCCTTTTACTTTACCACATTGTTAAAAACTATGCAATGTCAAATTCTTATGATTTTTATGAATTTTTTATACATATCCCACTGTTTCTGGATAAATGTGCTGTTTTTGTGTAAAAAAGCACCCTCTCAGTCAAACCCTGTGGGTTTGACAGCTCCCCCGATGGGGGAGCCCTTGGCAGGCCGGACAGGCTCTGCTGGATGCTGAAAGCAGTTTGGATCGGAAACAAAAGTGCTCCGTCGTCAAGACCAACGGCATCGATACAATAGCTCTGACAAAAGAGCGTTTGTACGGATGCTGTAAATCGAAACAGCGGAGCACTCTATTTTATGGTTCCAAAAAACGTTGCTCATCCAGCACGACCAGAACCGGCTCGCCAGTGGCTCGCCCTCTGGGAGAGCTGGCGCGGAGCGCCTGAGAGGGTAAGTCTTACCACAGTCGGATGACCTTGATGACGCCTTCGGCCTTATCGCGGGCCAGCTCCAGATGGTGCTGCAGCGCATCGGCGGCGGTGTCCCAGTTGTCGTTCAGGGCCGCATCCAGGATGTGCAGATGCTCCTCGCAGGTCTGATCCTGATTGATCATGCTCACCTTGCCGGTCATGATGCGGAACCGGGTGTTCAGGCCGGTGATGCGGTCATAGGCCGAGCGCAGGTACTTGTTGGGCAGGCTGCTCATCAGCAGCTCGTGGAAGTCATCGTCCGACTTGCAGAAGTCGTCGATGCGGTCCGGGTGGTGCATCAGTTCCTTATAGTCTTCCAGTGCCTGCCGGGGGATCAGGTTGCCGTAATTGCGCAGCGCATACGGCTCCACCAGAAGGCGCATCTCGAACATGCTGTGCACATCGTCCTCCGTGATGCCGGAGACCATCAGGCCCTTTTTGGGCAGGATGGTGATGAGACCCTCCTGCTCCAACCGGCCCAACGCATCCCGCATGGGGGTGCGGCTGATATTTCCCATCTCCGCACAGAGCTTCTGCTCGTTGAGAAACTCGTTGGGACGGTACTCACAGTTCAGGATCTTTGTTTTCAGGTATTGGTAGGCCTGGAGCTTCAAGCTCTGCTTTGCCTGCTGTTCCATCTCTTTCATCTTTCCAATCTCCTAACCGAACAGATCATTTCATTCCGATGTTCGTCTCAAACAACGCAAAGCCGCCCGAAAGGCAGCTTGTATCCCTGAAATAATCCAACTCATCTCATACAAACATTATCACACAACTTGTCAATCTTTACAAGAGTTTTTCCAAAAGATTGGGAGCTTTTCCGTTTTGCACAGATATTCTGCCGTATTTTCTCGCATTATTCACAAAGTTTTTTGTGCTTGTCACCAACTCTCCCATCTTGTTTTGCATCGAAGGATAAATTGTGGTACACTTGATGCAGAAAGGAAGGCGGATATCATGGCAGGTCGCGGCGGATACAACACCAAAACCCGGCAGCTCATCCTGGATTATCTCATCAACAACCGGCAGCACGCGGTCAGTGCGTCGAATATTCTCGAACATCTGGAGGCCGAGGGCGCCAGCCCCAACCCCACCACCGTCTACCGGTATCTCGACAAGCTGGCGGGCGAACAGCGCATCATGAAATACGTCGCCGACAAGGGCGAAAAAGCAGTGTTCCAGTATGTGGACGAAGGGCGGCACTGCCGGGAGCATCTGCACCTCAAATGTGTGCAGTGCGGGCGGATCTATCACCTGGACTGCCACTTCATGGACGAGGTGCGCGCCCATCTGATGGCCGAACACGGCTTTACGCTCCAGTGCGAGGGAAGCGTTTTGTACGGACTTTGCCGCCGCTGTGCGCAGCAAAATGAGCAGGCTGAACAAACCGCAGAAAATTCAAATTCGGATGTTGACACGGACAAAAAGCCGTGATACAATTCAGGCAAGAAAAGCGTTGACCGGGAAAAGTAAGGTCCAACCGCTCTTTTTCAGAGAGCGCGGGCAGGTGTGAGCCGCGCAGAGAGCCGGACCCGAACGAACCCCCGTGAGCTTCCCCCTGAACCCGCGCAAGGCGGCAAGTAGGGGCAGACGTGCGCCGCTCGTTATCGCGGCAGTGCTTTCAACGGGGAGAGCGCACAAAAGTGACTGACATGCCCAGCGTGTCGGTAATTTAGGTGGCACCACGGATACGGCAGCATTCGTCCTAGCAAAATGGGATGAAGGCTGCCGTATTTTTTATTTGAGACCGCTCCGATCCGGAAAGGCGGCATTGCCAAGCAATGACGGAGCGGTCACTTGAGAGGGGTAAGAAATATGTGTTGTGTAATGGGTTACACCGGGCACGATCTGAGTGCCGCCAAGTTCAAGGATTATCTGCTGCGCACCGTGATGCGCGGCCCGGACGACCAGCGGGTCGTGGAAGGGCCGTTCGGCCTGATGGGCTTTGGCCGGCTGGCCATCATGGGCCTGACGCCCGAAGGCATGCAGCCGTTCTACCGCGGATCCGACTGTGTGGTCTGCAACGGCGAGCTGTACGGCTTCCGCTTTGAAAAAGAGATCCTGAAGCGCCGTGGCTACAAGTTCCAGTCCGACTGCGACTGTGAGATCCTGCTGCCGCTTTATTATGAGTGCGGCCTCGACATGTTCCGCCATCTGGACGCTGAGTTCGCCCTCATCCTCTACGATTCCCGCAAGGACCGCCTCATCGCAGCCCGCGACCCCATCGGCATCCGCCCGCTGTTCTACGGCTACTCCAAGTCCAGCCACCAGATCGCATTCGCGTCCGAGATGCAGAACCTCATCGGCTGGTGCGACGACATCCGGCCCTTCCCCATTGGCAGCTACTACTGCGACGGCCGCTTCGTCCGCTATGAGGACATCGCCGATGTGCCCGCCCCCATGGAAGACGACATGGAGACCACCTTGACCAACATCCGCGAAAAGCTCATCGCCGGTGTGGAAAAGCGTCTGGACGCCGACGCACCGGTCGGCTTCCTGCTTTCGGGCGGTCTGGACTCCTCGCTGGTCTGCTCCATCGCAGCCAAAAAGCTGGGCAAGCCCATCCGCACCTTTGCCATCGGCATGGACACCGACGCCATCGACCTGAAGTATGCCCGCCAGACCGCCGACTATCTGGGCAGCGAGCATCACGAGGTCATCATCAACCGGGAGATGGTCCTCCAGAGCCTGGAAGAAGTCATCCGCCTGCTGGGCACCTGGGACATCACCACCATCCGCGCCAGCATGGGCATGTATCTGCTGTGCAAGGCCATCCACGAGCAGACCGATGTCCGCGTCCTGCTGACGGGCGAGATCTCCGATGAGCTGTTCGGCTACAAGTACACCGACTATGCCCCCACCGCCGACGCCTTCCAGCAGGAGAGCCAGAAGCGCATCCGCGAGCTTTCTATGTACGATGTCCTCCGCGCCGACCGCTGCATCTCCTCCAACAGCATTGAGGCCCGTGTGCCCTTCGGCGACCTGGACTTCGTCCGCTACGTGATGGCCATTGACCCCGAAAAGAAGCTGAACAGCTACGGCAAGGGCAAGTACCTGCTGCGCAAAGCCTTCGAGGGCGACTGGCTGCCGCCGGAGATCCTGTGGCGTGAAAAGGCCGCCTTCTCCGACGCCGTAGGCCACAGCATGGTGGACGACATCAAGGAGTATACCGAGAGCCTTTACACCGACGAGGAGTTCCAGCTCCGCCGGGCAAACTATTCGGCCCACTGCATGCCGTTCACCAAGGAGAGCCTGTTCTACCGCGAGATCTTCGAGAAATACTACCACGACCAGAGCCGCACCATCGTCGATTTCTGGATGCCCAACAAGGCATGGCCCGGCTGCAACGTCAACGATCCCTCCGCCCGTGTGCTGGCAAACTACGGCGCATCGGGGGTGTGATTTTTTATTTTTGCTCTAGATGCAACAATTTTGCATCTAGAGTTTTTTGTGCAAACAAATAAGTTCAAAGAATTTTAGCAAATTCTAACAAGATTGATTTCAAAAAACAGCGGCCGCTTTCCGATCAGGAAAACTGCCGCTGTTTTGCTTTTTCTGCGTCTTGCACACCCGCCCCCAACATGATACGCACTTTGCAGAAGGAAGCGGTCCCCAGCACTTTGCTGGATCGTCAAGTCGTTTTTTGTTGTGCTAAGGCGTCCCGGAATTCCTTCCATAGGCCGCTGCGCCCGGTCAAACGGTCCGCTGTTGCCTCGCCGAAGGTGAGTTTCAGCTTTTGATAGGCTTCCCGCAGATTGACCGGCCGGGACGTAGTGTTATGTGCGTCCGATGCTACCACATCAATGACACCGCTGCTCAGCCAGCGTTCCACCCGCCGCCGCTTCCAAAAGCTGCCCGGCTCCAGCACCGTGGAACCGTTCATCTGGCAGGCCACAGGATACCGGGCTTTCAGCTTTTCCAGCAGGCCCCGCGATTCCAGGCAACGGTAGCGCTCCACATGGGCCATCAGAATGGAGTAGCCGCACACAGCCACTTCTTCCAGCCCGTTTTCCAGCTCTTTGGCGGAAGTCTGCGGTAAAAACTCCATCAGCACCCAGTCCGTACCGGCCAGCGTGGGCAGGCCGTTTTCTCTGGCCGCATCCCGCAGCATGGGGTTGTACAGCAGCTCCGCACCGGGGTACAGCCGCAATCCATACCCCTGCTGTTGACAATAGGCCTGCGCTGCATCCAGGTGTCGCTGGTAGCGCTCCTGTGGAAAGGCCTCCAAGCCCGGTGTTGCATGAGTGGTGGCCACCAATGTGGTGATGCCGTTGGCAACAGCTGCGTCCAGCATCGCCCGCATCTGTTCTTCCGTGCGGGCACCATCGTCCACTCCATAGACCACATGCGTATGCAGATCTAAAAACTGTTCTGTCATGGGTTCAGCTCTTCTTTTCTTCTGCCTCTTTTTCGTAGGCCTTGTAATAACTGGAATAATGCGATTTGTAATAATACTTCTTGTTGGCAAAGCCCTCGTAATCCACCTGATTGAGGATGGTGCCGAGGATGGGGCAGCCCGTTTGTTCCAACTGGTTTTTTGCGTCGATCAGCTCCTGCCGGTGGACCTGATTGTAGCTCACCACCAGCAGAATGCCATCGCAGACCTTGGCGATCTCCGCAGCATCAATGACCACGCCCACCGGAGCCGCATCCACGATCACGTAATCGTACTGCTCTGCCAGTCCATCCAGCAGGTTCTGAAACCGCTCAGAGCTCAGCAGCGGGATGGGATTCAGCAGTTCGTGGCCCATAGGGATAAAGTCCATGCCCGGAACGTTGGTGTGGAACAGGACTTCCTCCTTTTCGGCAATGCCGGCCAGATAGTGAGACAGGCCCTGCTTTTTGGAACCCGGCGCAAACTGCACCCCATAAACAGTGGTGATCATGCTCCGCCGCAGGTCCGTATCCACCAGGACCACCCGCTTGCCTCGCTCTGCCAGCTTCCGGCACAGCGTAATGCTGGTAAAGCTCTTGCCCTCGGATGCGTGGGAACTGGTAAGCATGATCTTTTTGATATCCCGACCCAAAAAGGAGACATTGGTGGAAAGGGTGTTGAAGGCCTCATTGACCGGGTAGCTCAACTGGGGAAGTTTTCGAAATTCAAGTCTGTTCACAGCGTTTTCCCTCCCGGCAGCTTCAGGCCGATCTGCTTGTCTGCCCTCTGGTGTTTTGGCTCATCGCCCTTTTCCAGCGGGATCACCGCCATCGTCACCAGGCCGGTGTATTTCTTGATGTCCTCCGTCGTCTTGTAGGTATCGTCCAGCAATGTGATCACAACAACGACGCCCGCACTGACCACAAAGCCCAGCAATGCTCCCAGCAGGATGCTTTTGGTCTTGTTCGGGCTGACCGGCTCCGTAGGAACCAGTGCTGTGGACATGATAGAGATCTTGTCCGTTGCCATCTTTTTAGCAATGTAGTCCTGCACCACGGTAACATACTCATTGGCGATGTCTGCTGCTTCCTGCGCAGACTCCGACGTCACGGTGATCTCCACCATCCGGGTGTTGGAGGCATTGGTCACAGAGAGCATCTTATCCAGCTGGCTGTAGGTATAGGGCAGGTCCAGGTTGGAGATCACCTTCTCCTGCACCTCCCACATATGAAAGACCTGGATATAGTCATCGGTCAGAGCCGTGCCGATCTGCAGATCGGAGATGTTGATGTCCGAGTCTTTCTGGCTGATGACGTAAATGGTAGACGACGCCTGATACTTGGGCGTCACAAAAAACAGCACCCCAATGGCTGCGATCAGGGCGCAGGCCACGGTTGCTGCTGCAAGCAGCTTCCATTTACTCAGCAGCGCATAAAACAGCTCCAGGAGGTCAATGGTCTCCTCGTCTCCATTGCCGGGCTGGGGCGAATTCACCTTATTGGGGGGTGGCATTTGGTATTCTGACATAGTTTTGTTCTCCCTTTGATTTATTCTGAAGCAGAAAGAAAGCAGTGGCAGCAAATGCCACTGCCTTCTGTAAACCTACAAAAGGTACTTTCTCAAACTCAGACCTTTGCAGTCTTCTTGGTCGCGACCACGGAACGCCTCCTGACGTTCCATGCGGCTGGCGTTGGTCCCATCTCCGACCGTCATCCGGCTGCGGACAAAGGTCTCGGCCTGGTCCCCATGCAGCGTCAGGGTCGTGCCCTTGGTCATTGCAGGGTCTATGGAGGAGAAATCATCCTCCAATGTCACGGTGACACCGCCTGCCAGATCGTTCAGCTCCGAGATGCCATCCATGTTCATGGCCACGTAAAAATCAATGGATTCTCCCAGCAGAAGACCTTCCACTGCCTCACGGGCATACTCGCAGCTTTCCTCCTTGCCATCGCCGAAGCCATGCGCAAGGCTGATCTGCATCTCTTTGGTGCCGATGGGGCTGCCAAGGTAGCCCAGCACGGTGCATTCTGTCATGGTATCCCGGTCGATCTTCAACTGACGGATGACCTGGCGTTCCGGATCGATGACGATCAGCCGCTGGAAATCTCCCTGGCCGCCTTGGTAAGCGCCCTCGCTCTCCACAGCACTGTCATGGTCCACGCCCATCACAAGGATGGAGGTCAGCCCCTCCCGGCGCTGGTATGTGACGCCGTTGTACTCCTGCGTTTCCACCGCTTCCGTCTGGGTCAGATCCCCGCGTGCTTCTTCAACGCTCCTGGTCTCCAGCCAGCGTCCCCCTGCATACAGGATCACACCCAGCAGAAGGATACCTGCCGCAATGACCAGGATCAGCCACTTTGCTTTTCCTGCCTGGTCATATCGTTTCAAAAAGTTTTTCCCCTCCTCAGGGTACAATGACATCCGAGGTATAAAGCCTCTCTCATAAGATACCATCTTTTACAGCCGTCTGTCAATGTTTTCCTCCATGTTTTTTCATTTTTATCCCCCCCCCGCAAAAATATGAAACGCATACAAAAATCATTTTCTTTATGATTTATATCCATCATTCTGAGTTTTTTTGCATCGGGAGATCCTTATGAAATGCTGTTTCTGGCACAACAAAGGAGCGCCCCCGCACGAAGTAGCTTCTGTGCGGAGACGCTCCTTGTTATTCCCTTATTTGTTGCTCAGGCATCCGAGCGGGAGAAGGCATTCTTCATAGTGCAGCTCAGTTCAAAGAGGACCTTGTCCAGCGTATCGGCGGCGCGGGCCTTCAGCTCTCTGGCGATGGCCTCGTTGGCCTCCGTGCGCAGGGCGGCACGGCGGGCCGGGTCGGCCTCCTGGGCCTGTTTTTCGTCGTAGGCGTTCAGCAGGGCGCGTGTGGCGGAGAGGACGCCCTCCTCGTAGCGCTCGACATGGAAGATGGACTTGCCGTAAGCGGCATCGGCCATGGCAGCGATCATCCGGCTGACCCAGTAGAAGCTCTCGGTGGAGACTTCGCCAGTGGTGCAGGCGAGGTAGGCCGGGGTGGTGTCCACATTGGCATAGAACGGCACCATCGTGTTGAAGGCGTTGGACGCATAGGCGATCCACTCCACCGTGCGGAACTCCTCCGGCAGATCCGGGCGCATCTGGGTCAGCGCCATGAAGCTGTTGCGGTTGATGCCGATCGTACGGTAGGCACCCTTGCTCTTCGGGTCGCCATAGGCGGCATACGGGTCATACGGTGTGCCCTGATAGTGCGAAGACAGCAGGTATTTCACGTCTTCCGGTGTGATCTTCCGCTCTGGGACCATGCACCAGGGCAGGTCGTCCGAATGCGGGGTATAGTCTGCATCAGGGCCTTCCCAGACCCAGGTGTTGGGGTTCAGATGCCGCAGCATGAACCAGGCGCGCGGTGTGTTATACACATGATCGGCGTCGTCGTGGCTGCCGAAGGCATCGCGCGGGTTGAAGCTGCCGTCCAGCGAGAGGTCAAGGTGGTGCCTGTCCACAAAGGCCTTCAGGTCCTCCGAACACATGTAGTTTTCCTGTGCGCCGCAGGCGTCGGCAAAGTCGAAGCTGTCGATGCCGAGCTGGTTGGGCATCACGACATAGCTGTCGTCCGGCACACGGCGGGCCATCCAGTGGTGGCCGCCGATGGTCTCCAGCCACCAGATCTCGTTCACATCCTGAAACGCGATGCCGTTCATCTCATAGGTGCCGTACGTCCGGAGCAGCTCGCCCAGGCGCACCACGCCCTCGCGGGCCGAGCGGATATAGGGCAGCACGAGGCAGACGATGTCCTCCTCGCCAATGCCGCCGGGCACTTCCGGCCGTTCCCCTTTGGCGGGCTGGTACACCACCAGTGGGTCTGCGCCCAGAACGCGCGGGTTGGACGTGATGGTCTCGGTGGCCGTCATGCCCACATGGGCCGCATTGACACCCGCTGCCGCCCAGATGCCCTCGCCTTCCACTGCGTTGGGCATGGCCGTCATCCGCAGCGCATGGCCGGGCAGCGGCACCTCCACATGGGAGATCACCGACCGATAGACGGCCGGGTGCTCCTCCGGCTGCACGACCACGAACTTTTTGGCCGTGAAATGCCCCGAACCCGAATCGTCGTTGCGGGCGACCATGGTGGAGCCATCGTATGACGCGTTTTTGCCAACTAAAATTGTAGTACAAGCCATTGCTCTGTCCTCCGAAATTGTTTCCTTGTCTTTTCGGTTTGCCGAGGCTATTGTAAGCCTTTTTTGGGGAAAAGGCAAGATTTTTTGAGAAGGGAGCGTGGAAGTACGATTTATGGGATATCATGGAATGTATTATGAATGCAGGCCACAAGATTTCCCTCCCACATCGTCAATCAGACGGTTTTTCCTGCGTAAAATTAGGCACCTTGCCAAAATCCTTTTCTGTTGTTTGTATTGGATTGACACCGTTCGCACCACGTTCTATCATTATGGTAAAATCATCCAAAGGAGGAATGTCGGATGAAACGTCCTCTCATTGCCCATCAGACACCCGACAGAACACGCACCCAGCTTCTGGAAACACACAGTCGCAACGTCGGTGAACGCTGCGGTGCTGCCTGTCAGCAGATCGGCCTGGAACATCTTGGCCGCCTGACCGGACTTCTGCACGATCTCGGAAAAGCTGCTCACGAGGTTCAAGACTATCTTTATGGAGCCCCGATCGTCGGAAAACTCAATCATTCCAGTGCCGGGATGCGGTGGGTCTGGGAAGCCTTTGGAAAAAACGAAACACGGAAAAGTTACCGCCTGGCTGCACAGTTTGCCGCCATCGCCATCGGCTGCCATCACGGCACACGATGCGATATTTTCGACCCGGAAGACGGCAGCGAACCCTGGCTGGAACGAATGTATTCCGAGAAAGCAGACCCATTTTACGCCCAGAGCTGTGAAACATTTTTCACCGAGTGCATCCCACAGGAGGAGATTGAGCAGGAAATAGCGCTTGCCGCAAAGGAGATCGCGTCTCTTTGGAACGAACTCCTGCAAATCGGTGACAACCGCTCCAACAGCGTTTCGTTTCAGATGATGCTCGGTCTTGTTCAGCGCTATCTATTTGGTGCATTGGTCGATGCCGATTGGACCGACACCGCCCATTTTGAGGAAAACACGCCTTTGCCATCCGCTGAGGCAACCGACTGGCCCGCACTGGCGAACACCGTGGAGCACTTTCTTGCGGACCTGAAGCAAACCCGCACGATCGACTTTCTGCGGCAGGAAATCTCCGACCAGTGTCGTTCTGCCGGGCAGAACGCCGCTCCCGGCATTTACCGGCTCTATGTTCCCACCGGAGGCGGTAAAACTTACTCCGGCCTCCGTTTCTGTATTCACGCAGCAGAGCACACCCATGCCAGCCGGATCTTCTATTTTGCACCCTATCGCTCAATCATCGGGCAGAACACCGGGCATTTCCGGAAGGCGCTCGGCAATTCCGCTCTTGTTCTGGAACATCACGCGGACGCCATCCAGGACGAGACTCTGCAGGAATCCATTCTGGCACAAACGCAGAATTGGCAGGGTGTGCCCCTCATTGCAACGACCATGGTTCAATTTCTCAACACCCTGTTCGCTGCGCCTCGCCGCAACGCCCGCAGAATGCCCTCACTGGCCAACGCTGTCTTGCTTTTCGATGAGATCCAGTCGCTTCCATTGCAACACATCTACTTATTCAATATTGCACTCAACCTGCTTTCGCAGGCGATGGGCTGCACGATCGTCCTCTGCACCGCCACGCAGCCTCCTCTGGAGCAACTTGCTTATCCACTTTTGTTTTCTACTCCCAAGGACATCGTTCCAGATTATGCAAAACGCTTTGAGCAATTCAAGCGAACCGAAATCGTCCCCATTCTCGACCATTCCGGTTTTTCTGCTGAATCACTGGCCGATTTTGCCTTGGACAAGCTCCAAACCAATGATTCTCTGCTCGTGATCCTCAACACCCGCCGGATGGTCGAAGCCGTATTCGATCATCTAAAACCTCTTCTGGGTTCGGATGTTCAGCTTTTCTGCCTTACTACACATCTTTGCCCGCAGCACCGTATGGATGTGATCGACGCCATCAAAGCCCATCTGGATCCACCACACCCGGCACAAAAGCTGATCTGTGTCAGCACTCAACTCATTGAAGCAGGTGTAGATCTGAGCTTTGACTGCGTCATTCGCGGCATGGCCGGCCTGCCCAGCGTCGCACAGGCCGCCGGACGCTGCAATCGTCACGGTAAAACGTCCTGCCGCCCGGTCTATCTGCTCCCCTGCGCACAGAACGAAGAACATCTGGACTCCCTGCCGGATCTGGATGAGGGGCGTCGTTCCACAGAACGTCTGCTTTCCAGCCTGCCTGCTCATACAGACCTGCTCTCTCCAGCCTCCATTCAGGCCTACTACGATGCCTATTATTCAGAAGGTCGTCAGAAGAACCAGATGCTTGCCCCGACCGGGCAGGACGGACAGACGCTCCTCGACCTTCTGAGCGACAACAGATCCGGTGTCAAAGCATATCGGGAAACCCACCGTTCGGCACCGCCGCTTTCTCCCGTTTCGCTTTTCCAGGCATTCGATACGGCCGAATCGCAATTTCATGCACTGGAAAGCGACACCGTTTCTGTCATCGTACCGTACCAGGAGCAGGGGCAAAAGCTTGTCTCCGCCTTTTTGGCCACCGAACACCCCACCTCCGAACTGTTCCGTGCGGCACAGCATTATACCGTAGAGCTCAACAGCAGCGAGTTCCGACGCCTTGACCAAGCCCATGCGATCCTACCCGGAGCAAAAGGAGCCGTCTATCTTTTGCAATCCAATTGTTATGACTCCATCAAGGGCATCCAGACCGAGCCCTCTGCACCGGAGGTTCTGATCTTCTGATAAAAAGGAGGAATTTCTTTGCAATATCCCAACACCATCACTCTGCTTGTATCCGGACGCTATGCACTTTTCAGTGACCCCATTACCCGCGTGGGCGGCGAGAAATGCAGTTACCCCGTCCCGACGTACCAAGCGCTCAAAGGCATTCTGGAAAGCGTATATTGGAAGCCCACATTTATTTGGGTCCCTACCGATGTCCGCATCCTGAACCGGATCGAAACGCAGTCTAAGGGCATCCGTCCCATCAACTACAGCAACGGCAAAAACGACCTTTCCATCTATACGTATCTGTCTGATGTTGCCTATCAGGTGCGCGCCCACTTTGAGTGGAACGAGCACCGCCCGGACCTTGCGCAGGACCGGAACGAAAACAAGCACTACGCCATCGCCAAGCGAATGCTGGAACGCGGCGGGCGGCGGGACATCTTTCTCGGTACACGAGAATGTCAGGGTTACGTAGAACCCTGCACCTTTGGCGAGGGCCCCGGTGCTTACGACAACACTCCCTCTGTTCCGCTTGGCCTGATGCTGCATGGTCTGACCTACGCAGACGAGACCACCACTGGCACCATGCAGGAGCGTTTCTGGTATCCGGTGATGGAAAACGGCATCATCCACTTCTGCCGCCCGGAAGAGTGCCCCATCGTCCGCGATATCCGGAAGCAGTCGGCCAAGCATTTCATCCTGAACGAAACGCTCCAAAGCTGCGATGATCTTTATCAGGAGGTGTTCTCCGAATGAGCTGGCTGGAACGCTGTTATCAGACCTATGAGTACATCCGCCGGGCAGAACCTGACCTCATCGGCAGGCAGGAACCCAATCGTGCCACCCTCCTGCCCGTCGGTCACACCACCCAGCAGGCACAGATTCAGGTAGAGCTCGACCTCGACGGCAATTTTCTGAACGCTTTTGTCCTGCGCAAAAAGAACAAAGAGAAGGGGTCCAAAAAGGAGGATGAACAAACCACAATCATCCCCTGCACCGAAGAATCCCTTGCTCGTACCACAAACATTGCGCCACATCCCTTGGCAGATAAGCTTCAATACGTTGCTTCCAACTATAAAGACTTCGGTGGTCCTAAAAGGGCCGGCTGGGACGCGTATCATGCCCAACTTGTTCAATGGTGTAATTCACCTTTTGCGCATCCACTGGTCCGTGCTGTTTTAACCTATCTTGAAAAAGGCACGCTCATTCAAGATTTAATTCATTATAACGCTCTTTTTACAGACGATTCAGGTCTTCTCCCCCAGACAGACGATAACCCCAATGATTCCAAACATCCCATCAGTTCGCTTATCAGTGATCAAACGGAAGCTTTTGTTCGATTTCGCGTGAATGGCATCGACCTTTCAAATGACAAAGAGATCTGGGATTCGTTTTTATCATTTTATGAGCCAACCATCACTTCAAGAGATTACTGCACAGTTCTTGGTGAAAAAACTGCTATTTCGTATCTCAGTCCTAAGAAAATCCGTAATGATGGCGACGGAACCAAGCTGATTTCGCACAATGCGGACAAAGGGTTCAATTACACTTTCCGTGGTCGCTTTCATAATACGCAGCAGGCGCTTTCGATCGGCTATCGCACCACACAGGAAGCCCACAGTGCACTGCGCTGGCTCATCAGCCGTCAGGGCACAAATCTTGGTGATGAATCCATCCTGGTCTGGGGCACACAGGATGAACCGGTTCCCTCGCTTTGTGATGATACCTATGATCTTGCGCAGAATGCCCCCGCTGATGATCTCGATGACATGGAGATTCCAGAATTTGCTTTGATGCCCTCACAGGAAGCTTCCACCGCCGAGACCATTGCGCGGCAGTTCAATCGGGCGATCCATGGATACCGCTTGAAGCTGACCGACACCTCCCAGCTTTCCGTTCTGATCCTGGACTCTCCTTCTGGTGCCAAAGGCCGCCTTTCGGTCCGGTATTATCAGGAACTCAGCGGCTCCCGGCTGCTGGAAAATATCGTTGACTGGCACAAGACCTTTGTGTGGCTTTTGGAATACCGCTCCCGCCCCGCACCGGCACAGCCCGGAACGAAACCCAAGCAGGAACATTTTTCGTTTGTCGGAGCACCCGCTCCGGAGGACATCGCGAAAGCTGCTTACGGAGAAAAGGTCGATCAGAAACTCAAGCAACAGACTTTGGAGCGCCTTGTTCCCTGTCTGGTAGAACGAAAGCCGCTGCCTTATGACCTTGTGCGAAGCGCTGTACGCCGTGCTACGGCAGGTGTCACGCTGGAGCCCTGGGAAGCCCGCAAGACCCGCAGCATCGCCTGTGCGCTGATCTGCGGTTATTACAACCGATCGAAAGGAGAATCTTATTCTATGGCATTGGATGAAACCTGCCGCGACCGCAGCTATCTGTTCGGCCGCATCCTCGCCTGCGCAGAGCAGGTCGAACGCTATGCACAAAACCTGACCACCGATGAAAAACGTACAACGAATGCCGAACGGGCACAGGTCATGTTCGTACAGCGACCCGCCAAAACGACCGTTCTGCTGCAAAACAAGCTCACGCCCTATCTGAGCCGCATCCAGTCCAAAAACGGCAGCCGACGCCGTTATCAGCTCATGCTGGATCTGATCGATCAGCTCGGTGAAGAAAACTTCACCAACAAACCCTTGAGCGAACTTTATCTCCTTGGCTATTCCAGCCAGCTGATGGCCTTCCGCCGTGAAAACGAAGAATCGAAAAAGAATTCCAATCCGAGTGAAGAATAAATAACAGGAGGATCTACTATTATGAGTACTTTGAACCATAAGATCGACTTTGCCCTTGTTCTTTCCGTCCGCCACGCAAACCCCAATGGGGACCCGCTCAATGGCAACCGCCCCCGTGAGACCTACGAAGGCTACGGCGAGATCTCGGATGTCTGCCTGAAACGAAAGATCCGCAACCGCATGATGGACCTCGGCGCTCCGGTTTTTGTGCAGTCCAATGACCGCTGCATCGACGGCTGCAAAAGCCTGAAAGACCGTGCTGACTCCATCCCTGCACTGAAAAAAGAAAAAGACGCCGATGTTTACGCAAAAGTCGCCTGCCAGACCTGGCTGGATGTGCGCAGCTTCGGCCAGGTGTTCGCCTTCAAGAATGGCGGCGAGGCCGACGGTGTCTCGATCGGTGTGCGTGGGCCCGTATCCATCCACCCGGCGTTCAGCGTTGACCCCGTCGAGATCAGCAGCCTGCAGATCACCAAAAGCGTCAACGGCGTATCCGGTGCAAAAAAATCCAGCGATACCATGGGCATGAAGCACCGTGTGGACTTCGGCGTCTATACGACCTTTGGCAGCATCAACTGCCAGCTTGCCGAAAAGACCGGCTTCACGCAGGAGGATGCCGACCTGATCAAGCAGGCTCTCCTCACATTATTTGAGAACGACACGTCTTCTGCCCGGCCGGACGGCAGCATGGAGGTGATTCGCCTGTACTGGTGGGAGCACAACTGCAAGAGCGGTCAGTATTCCTCCGCCAAGGTCCACCGCTGCCTGCATGTGAAGTCAACCTGCGAGACACCTCGCAGCGCAGAGGATTACGAGATCACCTGCGACGAATTGGACGGTCTGACGCCGGAAGTGTATGATGAACACTGACGAATATCTGCAAATGTCCGGTATTCAACACTTTGCCTTTTGTAGAAGACAATGGGCGTTGGCCTACCTCGAACAGCAATGGTCTGAGAACCTTCGCACTGCGGAAGGGCGGCTGGAACATATCCGCTGCCATGATACCGCGCAGACCGAGCGGCGGGGCGATCTGCTCATCACGCGGGGGATGAAGGTCGTCAGCCACCGGCTGCGGCTCAGCGGAGACTGCGACGTTGTGGAATTCCGGGCGGACCCGGAGGGCATCCCGCTGCAGCACACCGAAGGCCGCTGGCGGCCCATGCCGGTGGAGTACAAACATGGCCGCGCCAAGGAGAACGACGCCGACCGGCTGCAGCTCTGTGCGCAGGCCATGGCTCTGGAAGAGATGCTGGCCTGTGATATCCCGCAGGCCGCGCTCTTCTACGAGGAAACACGGCGGCGGGAACTCGTCCCGCTGACGGACGCGCTGCGCCAAAAAACGCAGGCCATGGCCGACGAAATGAACCAGTATTTCGCCCGCGGCTACACGCCAAAAGTCAAGCCGGGAACCTTCTGCAACGCCTGCTCCCTCAAAGAGCTTTGCCTGCCCGCACTGTACAAACGCGCCGACCCCAGGGCCTACCTGAAAGCCTATCTGGACGAAGTGCAAGCGGAGGACACGCCATGAGACAGCTATTGACCCAGCTTTACGTCACTTCGGAAGACGCCTATCTTTCGCTCGACGGTGAAAATGTCGTGGTCAGCCGCCAGAAGACCGAGATCGGGCGGGTCCCGCTCCACACGCTGGAAGGGATCGTCTGCTTCAGCCGCTCCGGTGCAAGCCCGGCGCTCATGGGCAAATGCGCGGCCAAGGGCATCGACCTCTGCTTTTTCAGCCCCTACGGCCAGTTTTTGGCGCGCACCGTCGGCGAAGAGCGCGGCAATGTCCTGCTGCGGCAGACCCAGTACCGCATCTCCGACAGCGAAGCGCTGAGCTGCCGCTATGCGCGGTACTTCATCCTTGGCAAAGTTTACAACGCCCGCTGGGTACTGGAACGCGCCACCCGCGACCACCCGCAGCGCGTACCCGTAGAGGAACTCAAACGCACGAGTGCCCAGCTTGTGGCGGCGCTCCCGCTCATCGAACAGTGTGACGATCTCGACCAGCTGCGCGGTCTGGAAGGGGAAGCAGCGCAGCGCTACTTCGACTGCTTCGACTCCCTCATTTTACAGCAGCATGAAGCGTTTCCGTTCGTGTCCCGAAACCGTCGGCCTCCGCTGGACAATGTGAATGCTCTGCTCTCCTTCGCCTATTCTCTGCTGGCCCGCGACTGCGCTTCCGCACTGAGCAGCGTCGGGCTGGACCCGTATGTCGGCTTCCTGCACCGCGCCCGTCCCGGACGCCGCAGTCTGGCGCTGGACCTTATGGAAGAGCTTCGCGCCGTTTACGCAGACCGGTTCGTGCTGTCCTGCATCAACCAGAAGCTGCTGACAGCGAAGCACTTCCAGAAACAGGAAAATGGTGCTGTCCTCCTGACCGACGATGGCCGCCGCGCGTTTCTCAAAGCCTGGCAGACCAAAAAGCAGGAGCAGATCACCCATCCCTTCCTGAAAGAGAAACTGCCCTGGGGACTGGTGCCTTACGTGCAGGCGCTCCTTCTGGCGCGGACTCTGCGCGGTGATCTGGAACTGTATCCGCCATTCTTCTGGAAGTGAGGTTCGTCTATGCTGGTCCTGATCACCTACGATGTCAACACCGAGACCGCTGCTGGGCGCAAACGCCTGCGCAAAGTCGCCAAAAAGTGCGTAGACCACGGGCAGCGGGTGCAGAATTCTGTCTTCGAGTGCCTGCTGGACGCCGCGCAGTTTGCTGTTCTGAAGTCCGAGCTTGCCGCCCTCATCGACCCCGATCTGGACAGTCTGCGGTTTTATCAACTGGGCAACAACTATAAGACTAAGGTCGAGCACATCGGGGTTCATCCCCTGTTTGAATCCGGAGACGTGCTGATTTTCTAGCCCTCTCCCTCGGTGCGAATGGAAAGTACTCATCCTTTTTCCGTCTCCTTCGCACCATGTTTTCAAGCCGTTCTGTGCAGATCGCGGCTCTTTTTTCGGATGTTTTTGGACAAGCTCTTCCAAATCTGTGCAGATCGTTTTATAATGAAACAAAAGCGGAGATGTTTTTCTCCGTTTTTGCAGTCGCCCTCCTCGCGGAGGGCGTGGATAGAAATGCAGCTTGTTTTGCAAGCCATAGTATTTTCCTCCGTCGCCCTCCTCGCGGAGGGCGTGGATAGAAATGGACAACGGCATTCGTCTGGAATATTTGCCATTTGTCGCCCTCCTCGCGGAGGGCGTGGATAGAAATATGCCGATATGGCCGCAGCTTTTCTGCGCGACAAAGGTCGCCCTCCTCGCGGAGGGCGTGGATAGAAATTGTAAGTCGTCGAGATATCAGCGTGACCCATTATGTCGCCCTCCTCGCGGAGGGCGTGGATAGAAATTTCCATCGACCAACAGAAGCATATCATCCATAAGTCGCCCTCCTCGCGGAGGGCGTGGATAGAAATACAAAAAGCAGCAGGTCGGCCTTGTACATACCCTGGGTCGCCCTCCTCGCGGAGGGCGTGGATAGAAATGCTGTAGATGCTCCCACGATCGCGCCGACTGGGCCGTCGCCCTCCTCGCGGAGGGCGTGGATAGAAATCCCATTCGATGCTGATTCCGGCGGGTGCAGTGCAGTCGCCCTCCTCGCGGAGGGCGTGGATAGAAATTTCGTGGTCGCGGAGCATCATCATGCGGCGAAAATGTCGCCCTCCTCGCGGAGGGCGTGGATAGAAATACAATGGATGATTTTGAAAACAGCCATTCCGAAAAAGGTCGCCCTCCTCGCGGAGGGCGTGGATAGAAATACTTTTTGGCATTCCTCTGCACCTCCATCATAGAGTCGCCCTCCTCGCGGAGGGCGTGGATAGAAATGATCAATGATTGTTTCTCGGTCACTCTCCCACCCATGTCGCCCTCCTCGCGGAGGGCGTGGATAGAAATGTGCATTGCGGCAACTCTGGCCGGTGCTGCTCTGCGTCGCCCTCCTCGCGGAGGGCGTGGATAGAAATTCCAACATCCATGTCGCGCTGTATGCAGCCGACGGTCGCCCTCCTCGCGGAGGGCGTGGATAGAAATATCAAGAAAGCTCTGGGAGGCGAATAACGAATGGTCGCCCTCCTCGCGGAGGGCGTGGATAGAAATCGTTCACGGCCTTCTTCTTACCGGTCTCTGTTTGTCGCCCTCCTCGCGGAGGGCGTGGATAGAAATGAGCAGCCTTCGCATAGGTCGGAAGAATCTTTGTGTCGCCCTCCTCGCGGAGGGCGTGGATAGAAATTTTGGAAGCATCGTCCCGACCAATTGGGAGCTGGGTCGCCCTCCTCGCGGAGGGCGTGGATAGAAATTGTCCGGCGCTGAAATTGTCGGGATCTGGCGCGACGGTCGCCCTCCTCGCGGAGGGCGTGGATAGAAATGTTGAGGGCCTGATGTCCACCGATATGCGTAAGAATCGCCCTCCTCGCGGAGGGCGTGGATAGAAATCCAATGCGCCGGTCAATCTCGCTCTGGCTGAGGAGTCGCCCTCCTCGCGGAGGGCGTGGATAGAAATAACTTCAATTTCGCCGGGGTGCGGCCCAATCCCGCCGTCGCCCTCCTCGCGGAGGGCGTGGATAGAAATTTGTTCACAGACTTGTCGAGGGATGCCAGCGACTGCTGGTCGCCCTCCTCGCGGAGGGCGTGGATAGAAATTTCCAATCTCCACACAAGACGGCATAGACATGAGTCGCCCTCCTCGCGGAGGGCGTGGATAGAAATTCTTCCACATGTGCAGGCAGTACGGATGGGTGTTGTCGCCCTCCTCGCGGAGGGCGTGGATAGAAATGCCCAAGACTGGCTTGCTGTGTTCATTGACATGACCGTCGCCCTCCTCGCGGAGGGCGTGGATAGAAATTTGCGGGGGCTTGTCCTGTTCGGGCTGATCTTGGGTCGCCCTCCTCGCGGAGGGCGTGGATAGAAATTTCGCTGTTCGGGGCGTTGAGATCGGCGCGGAAAGTCGCCCTCCTCGCGGAGGGCGTGGATAGAAATTTTATCGGACTTCCGCCAGCTTCTCAGCTTATTGCGTCGCCCTCCTCGCGGAGGGCGTGGATAGAAATATAGCGATACGCTCCTCTCTCAGATGCTGCGGAGTCGCCCTCCTCGCGGAGGGCGTGGATAGAAATTTTCCTATCCCGTAGATTGGACGTGCGCGCCTAGTCGCCCTCCTCGCGGAGGGCGTGGATAGAAATTATTTTTGCGGCTTTTTGACATTCGGGGCAGTATTGTCGCCCTCCTCGCGGAGGGCGTGGATAGAAATTCGTGAAAAGCTGTGTGCTTGCACCTGTGTTCCGTCGCCCTCCTCGCGGAGGGCGTGGATAGAAATCTGAAGGTATCGTTGAACCGGGCCATCATTTCCCGGTCGCCCTCCTCGCGGAGGGCGTGGATAGAAATCTGTTGAATATCTGCTCAGTACGGAATCAGACTGGTCGCCCTCCTCGCGGAGGGCGTGGATAGAAATCTTCCGACTGGGACATCTGAGGAGGCTGCCGGATGTCGCCCTCCTCGCGGAGGGCGTGGATAGAAATTCTGGTCTCGGCAATCTGGTGTCCAGCGCAGGGAAGTCGCCCTCCTCGCGGAGGGCGGGGATAGAAATTTTTTCTGGGGTGCCCGCTTCCGGGCGG
>OGLM01001855.1_pt1 | contig 20639 bp, 18 predicted proteins | sample 1572531 | NCBI WGS metagenome assembly OGLM01 (sample SAMEA2581909, study PRJEB24529) | metagenome | biome: Human gut stool | place: China | collected 2011 | reverse complement strand
TTGGCATAAACGAGAATGTAATTGAAATGTATAAATATAAGAAAGGCTGTCGCCTCCCAATGTCTCGCCAAAGAACAAGTATACAATCTATAAAGAAGGGATACTCTCGTATAGGAATTGACAGCCTTATATCTTTAGATACAATGCTTCCGATAGGACATAAAAAAGCCCTTCTTTGAAAGATTAATATAATATCCTTTGGCGAGGATGGTGCAAACATAGCAATAAAATCGGAAACTTGTATCATTATGACGGGAAATTTTAAATATTAGAAAAGTGAAGGTTCATTTTTCAACCGTTCCTCTCGGAGTTGGTTTAACTTTCTTTTCATCTCGGACAGTTCACAATTGATAGCCGCTTTTTGCTGGTCGAGCTTGGCGATATTCTCCAACAGGTTTATTTCAATCTGGTTTTGCTCAAGCTGTTTTTGTTGTGAGCCGAAAAAATGTTCATATAATACATCATAACACATTTTCCGGTAATTACGGACAGCCTCTTTTGCTTCAGGCTTTACATTTGCGGGATTGATAGTGAATAACCATCCAAAGATATAGCGGACAGGCAAACAGCACATTTCCCGTTCTTTTCCATCGGCTGCAACTGTGGTGTTAAGGACCATAGTTGCTGAGAGGTCTTCATCATCTTTAATTTTTTGCCATTGCACCTTGTAGTCAATTCCCAATGCTTCGCATATAGGTTTGATCGCTACCATCTGTTCGTCATTTGTAGATACAATATCCACGTTATTTACTTTTGCAATTGTTTTGGTTTTCATAATTCAATTCTTAGTTTTAAAATATTTGTTCATCATTTCTCATCAGTTGCCTTTATCATACAGGCAACTTCATGTGTAATCCATCGCTTAAATTCTTTTACTTCAGGTTTTATACTACTTAATATCAAAGAATACATTCCAAATTCGTTTACGGTCAAGCCTATTTTTATCTTCATTCTTTATTTTTAGATGAGAATCTGCATATTATCAGACGTTTATTCGAACGATATCTGCAATTGTTGACGGTTTTCCTTCCATTGCTCGAAATCGATCGCCTTGATTATTTCGTATTGTTTCTTTGCTTCTTTTAATTGCTCTTTCGACATATCGAACGCTTCCTGCGCAGCATTCAGAACCTCTGTTTTTTCGATCAAAAGCTTCTGCTTTTCTTCTATAAAGGTGGAACGTTCCGTAAAATGGGAGAAAAGAGCTTTATAACATTCCATTCTATATTTTCTTACCGACTCTTTAGCTTCAGGAGATACATTTTTGGGGGAAATCGTAAAAATCCAGCCGAAAATAAATTCCATGGGCAAGCACACCATTTCATACTTTTTTCCGTCAGATCCAGTTGTTATGCTGAGCATAATAACCGAAGACAGATCTTCATCATCTTTCAATTTTTGGTATTGCGGTTCAAAAGCGATACCCAATGCAGTACAAATAGGTTTGATAGGTACTAACTTTTGTCTGTCATTTGTAGAGATAATATCTACATTATTCACTCTTGCAATTGTTTTTGTTTCCATAATTTGATTCTTATTTGTTATCGGTCAGTTAATTTTTTTATCTTTGTCACCGACATTTGTTTCCATAAACAAAGTTTTTGGTTTAAAATATAGAGGGCAATATGTCCTCTATATTTTTTATAAGTCTCTTTATCTCCCGCTCTTCCGGAGATTTGGCATATAACCATCTGTTCTCATAATACAGACGCAAAGCTTGCAGAAAAATCTCCGCTTCCTTGACGGTCATTTCCTTAATAGATATCTTCCCGTTCGAATCGGTATCGACAAACACGCTCATCTCGATTACCTGTCAAATATTTTACATCCGGCAACTTCCTCTATTTTATCCTTAGCCAGCTCCGGAGTACGAACAAGCCCGCTCCTCCAATTATTGAAAGTGTAAATAGGTACTTTACATTCATCAGCCAGCCTTTTTGCCATTTTAGAAGATTCACATACCGGCAGACTCCGTAAATAATGCCGCAAAGCGTTTCCATCTTGCTTTGAATTTGATTTTTTTTCCATATTCATGTTAAATATTAAATTATTATTATTAGATTTACACTACAAACATAAAGTTTTATTTTAAAATATCAAAGTATTCTTTGATAAAAATTCAAAGAATACTATTATTTAGACACACTATAAATAACGAAAACCATGTTTAGAGCGGATAAACTTGCTGCTTTAATTGACTCAAGCAAGTATTCAAAAAAGGAAATTTGCCAGAGAGTCGAGATTTCGGTACAGACATTAGAGAATACTTTGAAAGGCGCAGAAATAGGATCAAGAAAACTTGAACGAATAGCTGATCTTTTTAAAGTGCCAATGGATTATTTCTATGACAGAGAAGTCGAAATTGATGAACACTGGCATATCGGTCACAATGTGAATGGGAACGGAAATAAAGTCGTTGGAGACATATCATTGAATGAATGTCGAAGAGAGATAGAACACCTTAAACAATTATTAAAAGAGAAAGAGCGTACAATCCAAATACTGTTAGAAAGAAAAAAATAGAGAGTGACTATTTTTATGTTTAGCCGGCAGAGCCCTTGGCTGTAAAAAGCATAAAATATCCCCTAAAGAAAGAAAATAAATTATTGATTATAAACAAGTTAGCAAAAATAAAAAAGTGATGTTAAATCTTCTCACCCCGACACACATGGCCATAACTTATTGATTATCAATAAGTTATGGCCATGTCGCTATTTTATGCCGGGAGAAATACGGGAGAGAGTATTCTATATTTAAGTATCTTCTACAAAGGAAATAGAAAATACCCAAGTAACAAAATTTCCGTTATTGCTCATTTATCAGAGTATTTACCCTTTCAATCTTCCAGATCTCTCTTGACAGTCAATCCATTCTTTACATCAGAAAGAGTTCCTTTTTTACTTAAAAGATAATGATAAACAAGTTGATTCTGCGTAGAAACGACATACGCTTGTTCAAACTTCCATCCCAATTTAGCCATATAATTCAAAGCGTCGATCATAGAATTGAACTTTATCCTCTTCCCATTTTCATCTACAAGAAATTTATCTCTATACTGAGTCCAATAATTTATTTCTTGTCCGAAATCAACAGCAACTCTTACCTTTGTTTGCAACAAGTTACTTTCACCAACAATTTCACAATAGAGAAACTGGTTACTTTTTATAGTATCGTTCTTCTCCATTTGACCATAAGAAGCAAAAATACAGTTCACAATAATGAGTGATGACAATAATAGTTTTTTCATAAAACGAATGCTTTAATTTAATAAATATGTTTGTTATTTATAATCACTGCAAATCTACAAGGAGAATTAACGTAACAAAATAAGAAGCTGTTTAAAAACCTGTCTAATTTTTACACGGATTTTTTGAGAACTCTCTTTAAGGGAGTTTTCAATTCCGATAAAGAGCATGGCGACTTACGTGACGTAAAGGAACAAGAAAATAAGCCGTAAAGAGATTCATAAAATCCGGATATATGTTCTTTTAAAATCAATTCTGTTTATAATCGTACACATCGACAATCTTTCCATTCGATAACCGGATATAAGAAGAAAACCCCCGTACACCTTCCCGAATCTCAATAACCCTTGCACCATTAGAAGTTTTCGTATAAGTCGTCTTTCCACCGGAAAAACGTCCATAAGCCAAAGCTATACCGTTATATAATGCTATATAATCATTTCCATGATCATGTCCGGTAAACATCCCCATCACATCTCCATTCAACAGCATTGCCGCATACATTCCCGTATTTAGTTCTGGTGCACATTCCCTTTCTCTACGTTTTCCGGATTGCCTGTTTTCTCGAATATTATAAGCAACACGATACTCCGGAAGAGGGATATGAAAGAATGCCAATGCCGGAATAGGTTTTCCCCCATTCAGTCCGGTATAATAACGACTCCATAAATTATAACATTCTATTTGATCGGGAGTGAACCAAGCATACCCCTTTATAGCTTGGATAGAGGAATAACTATTAGAATCCAGCCCGTAAAGCAATAAAGCCGGTTTATCCGATAAATGACCCAATACGGGAAACACTCCATTCAAATATCCGGTCACGCTATCTACACGCACCGTATTCAAATTTAAAGGATATGAAGTAACCAGTTCAGCTACCTGTCTACGGGACAGATCCTGCTCATCATCATGATTTCCCAATGTCACAATAAAAGGAATATTCCGCCGTAATATCGGATCGAGCACACTATCCCAACCTATCCGAGCAGGACGTCCAGTTACTATATCCCCGGTCAATACGACCAAATCAGGATTTTCTAAATCCAAAACCTTTTCGATCAGATGAATGGCAGCTTTCGATTTCGGATTATTCGGGACATAATGGACATCTGTAAACTGTACAATTTTAAAATGCCCTGCCGAGTCGAATTTCAAATTTCGTCCCCAAACCGGTACAATAGCACCTAACCCAATAACAACAATAAGCCATATATATCTACCCATATTTCAACAAATCATTATCTTATTTATTATCGATAAAGATAATGTTTTTCTCTGTCTAATACTTATAGGCAGCCTAAATTTTCCAATAAAAATACTATCCGGATATTTTTATGTTTTTTTCCGATCTATAGTTATCAGTGTTCCACTCCCCAGAAGAGAACAAATTATTCTTGTAGATTTTTCTAAAACTTTGCACAGATATTTTTATAAGATATGTTCTCAAGGAAGCTTCAGCTCCGATAAGAATTCTTTTTTATTTCTCAGTAACAGGAGTCTTTCGTTCGGCAATCTCCACCAAATATACTCCAATGCAAATCAAAAGCATAGCAGAAAGTTGAGTCCAACTAAACCGATCTTGCCCGATAGATAAAGAAACAATAGTCGCTACTATCAAAATTAAATAACCGTATATGGCAACAATGGTCGTATTCAGATATTTCAATCCTACCGGTATCAGCAAATAGCTGATTACCGTCGGAAAAATAAGAACAAATAATAAAACACAAAGCGGTAACCAATGTATCGGAAGCGTTAAAACCGGTGCATCAAATTTTATAAAACAGACCATGATAAGACTTGAAAAAGCAGCTCCTGTAAATACATATTTCAATAAAGTAAACATCCCTACCGATTTCAATATTCGATTACTGATGACCAGATACACGGCATACATTACAGAACTACCCAGACACAAAAGATTTCCGGTCAAAGCATCCGATGCCAAATCATCGCTCTGTTGCGTAGAGATACAAAGTAATGCACCTCCCAAACCGATAAGGATTCCCACTACTTTCATCCACGTTACTTTTTCCTGATAAAATAAAACAGCAATTAAGAATACCCAGACCGGCTGCAAAGTCGAAAAAATAGAACTCGACACCGGTGTCGTCTTACTCAACCCGACCAAATACAAACACATATATCCATACACCCCCAAGGCTCCCAATAAAAAAATCTGAACTTTTTGTTTTCCCATAGAATGTTCCGACGGTACAAAAAAACTTATAATCCAGAACGCAACGGCAGCAAATACACAACGCAACGCAACACCTGTAAACGGGCTTATCCAGAAGGGGAGCAAATATTTCAACGCATTCATATTCAATCCGCTAAACCCTTTAGATATAACCATACAGATATTTGCTTCAACAATTTTATTTTTCACGACTCATTCCAAATTTATAGTGCAAATAACCGATATTTCTATTCTTCCGTATTTCCGCTAAACACAAAAGAATTCCGCTTCCAATATGCCCATCCGGCAGCCAAGACAGTTACAACCAAATTAAAAATAAATGCAAATTGCTGAGTATGTACTCGAAAAATAAAACCAGCCCAATCAATAATAAAAGGACATAGCAAAATCGCCAGATAATTCATCGCCATTACAAACGCCAATGCCAAAGTCACCTTTCGAGAAGATGCGGTTCTTGTCGTCTTATCATATACAACAGGCTGTATCACTCCATAACCAAAACCGGCAAAAAGACACCCCGATCCGATCCACCATTCCGACCGGGAAAGTATAATAAGACCCAAACCTACAGCGATACATAACAAACTATAAAATTCCGTTCTTTGCTTCCACCATCCGATAATTTGGTTCAAGAATAAACCTGGTGTCATAATTGCCAAAAAGAAAAGTGAAATCATTATGCCCGAATTACCGCTCGAAAAATGATACTCTTCCATCAAAAACGGTAAATTAAAGCTAACAATAATGACCAGATAAGTACAAAGTCCATAAAAAGCCATTAACTGTACGAGTCTTTTTCTATTTATAAAATCTCCCGTATCTGACTGTTTCCCTGCAACGATGGCCGATGTTCGATTACTTTCGGATATTTTTTTTGTCGTCCCCGAAGCTTCTCTTAAATAAGATGAGAGAAATATCGAAATAATCGGTAATAAATACACGATAAAGGGCAAATGCCAGTCAACCTCTGCCAAATAACCGGTTATAACAGTTGCGATTACTAAAGTGATATTCGTAATAGCCGAACTCAATCCGAACTGCTTTACCCGGTAAGAACCTTTAAAAAAACGAGTAATGAATCCGGTAGATAACGGCACGATCAATCCCGATCCAGCTCCCAGCAAGGCACTTACGGCAATCAACTGCCACATTCGATCCGAAAGCAAATATAACACCCCGCTGGCTGCAAATATTCCTAATCCTATTTGCAACAGCCGTATGTTATTCACCCGTTCGGTCAATGTTCCCGAAAGAAGTATGAACGGAATTATCAATAAAGAGGGTAACGAAGTCAGCATTTGAATATCCAGCTCCGTAGCATGAGGAAAAATCTGTGACAGTTGACCCAAGATAGGAGAAACTGCCAATCCGGGTAATGCATTCAAGGCCGAAATAGACCAGATGCCGATCAGGGTAACGAGAGGTATAGTTCCCTCTCCGGTTTTTATTTCCATATTCAGTTTTTATTCAACAATAAAAAACAAACAAAAACTTCGAATGTTTAGAGAGTCCGGCTGAATTTTGCCCAGACAAAGTTTGAAAAAAATACCCCCCCCTGCCTCTCCCGGGAGGAAACTCCAACATCGTTATGGACCGGAAGAAATCGCAAAAATGACCGGATAATATTTTCTCGTTTAAAGATTCAGGAAAGTTCTCAAAAATCGTTTTTTTAATAAACCCAAAATAGTGTAGCAATATTCAAAACCGGGGAACATTACGCAATTACAGGTGTTTTGACTATGATATGAATAAGTATCATATCGGCAATTTATGTTGAACCCTATAAAAACAATTCAATGATGAAAGATCAAAATTTCAGAAACGGAGATGCCAAAACCGCTATTTTCGGATCAAACGAGATGTTGCAACCCTCCCCTGTCGATAAAATTCCCGATGGTCCTACCACACCGCAGATCGCATACCAGATGGTAAAAGATGAAACATTTGCGCAGACGCAACCCCGGTTAAATCTGGCAACATTCGTAACGACTTACATGGATGATTATGCCACCAAATTGATGAACGAAGCTATCGACATCAATTATATCGATGAGACGGAGTATCCCCGCATAGCCGTAATGAATGCGAAATGCATCAATATTATAGCCAATTTATGGAACACTCCCGAACAGGCAAAATGGAAGAGCGGAGCTTTAGCTATCGGTTCTTCCGAAGCGTGTATGTTAGGCGGAGTGGCAGCCTGGCTACGATGGCGTAAAAAAAGGCAGGCACAAGGTAAACCGACAGACAAACCGAATTTCGTAATTTCTTCCGGATTTCAAGTCGTGTGGGAAAAATTCGCCCAATTATGGCAAATCGAGATGAGACAAGTTCCTCTGACTCTCGAAAAGACGACGTTAGACCCCGAAGCTGCACTGAAAATGTGTGACGAAAACACAATTTGCATCGTCCCTATCGAGGGGGTTACTTGGACAGGATTGAACGATGACGTCGAAGCTCTCGACAAGGCTCTCGACGCATATAATGCCAAAACAGGATTCGACATCCCTATTCATGTAGACGCAGCCAGCGGAGGTTTTATTCTACCATTCCTACAGCCTGAATTAAAATGGGATTTCCGGTTAAAATGGGTATTGTCAATCAGTACATCGGGACATAAATTCGGATTGGTATATCCGGGACTCGGCTGGGTTGTCTGGAAAGACGCCAAATATTTGCCGGAAGAAATGTCTTTCAGCGTCAACTATTTGGGAGCGAATATTACTCAAGTAGGTCTGAACTTCTCCCGTCCGGCAGCACAAATATTAGGTCAATATTATCAATTTATCCGACTCGGATTCGAAGGATATAAAGCTATTCAACAAAACGGCATGGAAATTGCCAAATACTTGCACCAGCAAATCGGACAGATGAAACCGTTTGTTAATTATAGCCCTGAAGTAGTCAATCCGCTGTTCATCTGGTACATGAAACCGGAATATGCAAAAACAGCAAAATGGACTCTCTATGATTTACAAGATAAACTGAAACAAGGCGGATGGATGGTTCCAGCATATACTCTTCCCGAAAACATTCAAAATTACATCGTAATGCGTATTGTTGTACGTCAAGGATTTAGCCGAGATATGGCAGATATGTTGCTAAATGACATTAACAGTGCAATTGCCGAGCTCGAAAAACTCGAATACCCGACTCCGACCCGCATTGCGCAAGAAAAAAATATCGAGATCAAAGGGTCTGTATTTACCCATACAGGCTCAGGCCGGAAAAAGAAATAATAAATATAAGAACTCTCGGGAGCTGTTCTAAGAGCCTGCCTAAATTTTCCGGCAAAAAATATTATCGGTAAAATTTAGATAGGCTCTCAAACGGGACAATAACATTCCCGGATAAAAAAACAGCTCCCGTTTTTTTAATTACAGAAAAGGTATGCAAAAGAAAATTTCCATTTCCCAAATCAAAGATGCGGCTCAAGAGGCTTTTGACCTGTATAAAACAAATACCGACGGGAAAAACGCCGATTATATCCCTTACTTGGCCAATATAAATAAAAATCTGTTCGGGATCAGTATATGCCTGCTCAATGGACAGACCATTCAATTAGGAGACACGGAATATAAGTTCGGAATAGAATCGGTCTCTAAAGTTCACACAACCATTTTAGTTCTCCGGCAATACGGAGCTCAACAACTCCTCGAAAAAATCGGAGCAGACGCCACCGGATTACCATTTAATTCGATATTCGCCATTTTATTGGAAAATGATCATCCCTCCACACCTTTGGTCAACGCAGGAGCAATCGCTGCATGCAGTATGGTAAAACCGATAGCTGATCCCGAAAACAAATGGAAAGCAATCGTCGATAACATTACCGATTTATGTGGAAGTGCCCCTCAATTGATCGATGAGTTATACAAATCGGAATCGGAGACAAATTTCAACAACCGATCTATAACATGGCTACTTAAAAATTATAACCGCATCTATGACGATCCGACGATGTCTCTCGACCTTTATACCCGGCAATGTTCATTAGGAATCACGGCAACCCAATTATCGATATGCGGGGCTACGATTGCCAATAACGGAACAAATCCGGTTACCCGGAAACAGATATTCGATACGGCACTCTCTCCCAAAATAACTTCACTTATCGCTACCGTAGGGTTCTATGAACATACAGGCGACTGGCTTTATACTTCCGGCATTCCTGCAAAAACAGGAGTCGGAGGCGGTGTAATGGGTACACTTCCCGGATTATTCGGGATTGCAGCTTTCGCACCACCCATCGACAATGCCGGAAATTCGGTAAAAGCCCAATTAGCAATTAAACATATTATGAATAAATTAGGGCTATCGGTATTCAGTGGAGACCAAGTTACAATAGTCGAATAGGCGTAAAAAACATTCCGAAACAAACCTGTAAACAGAAATTCCTGTTTACGGGTTTGTTTCTGTTTGGGTCTGAGTAGACCTCCCTGCAGATACAGAATTGTCACTTGTTTGTTGAAGATATTCTTTTTTATCCAAATTCGCCTTCTGTACCAAACTCGTCACATATACCGTAAATATAGGGAACATCATCATTCCCAACGCGGCCAACAGCACCGAAAGCACTTTTCCTGTAACCGTTACGGCATAAATATTCGAACCCACCGTCGTCACATCCATAAAAGCCCACCACAAGGCTTCACCATAATCGGGAACAAGAGGATTCACCTTATGTTCCAATACGAAAAATATAAGACTCGAAAAATATACGGTAGCCAACAACATCGTCAGATATGAAGTAAACAGGCTCGAAGCTTTATTATAGGATAACCAGCCCACGACTATCGCCAAGGCATAGCCTCCCCGTATCAAAGGTATAAAACGTAAAAAATAACGGATTTCCGGAGAAAATGCTACATGATAATAATCAAATATATTAATATACGGGATCGAAATAATCAAAAATACAAAATGAGTACGTAAATAATGAAGCTTCCGATGTGAAAGGAAAAATTCCAAGATAAAATCGAATATAAAAAAAGTACATATCCATAACTGAATTTTCAAATAACTGCCCTGTGTCAAAAAAGGCAGATTCTTGAACGTATCGATAGAGATACTTATGATCAAAAATAGAGACAGCAACAAGATAATGACATGCAAAATGCCGTATATTCCCTTCTTCTCATAAACAAAATCAGATAACGCAGACTTCATATTTATTTTTTAATATAATAATATTCAATATTGTTTTCCCTAAAAACAACCCTTCCTGCAAGTTTGTTTAACCAAAGTGGTTTTATCCGACTAGTAGCCTATCTAAATTTTACTCGGGCCAAATTTGAGAGTTTCTTTCGAAGAAGTCTTGTCGTTTTTACGAGGAGGATAGCACAGGCTATCTGACAAGTGAAACACGGAAAAAAAAATGCAAAAAAGAACTGATAATATTTCTTTATTGGAAATTTTAGATAGGCTCTAAACCAACAGTACAAGAATTTGTTATACCAAAAGCAGATATACAAATAATTTCTTTAATACATAAATTATGGCAAATATTGGAAAAACAGTAAAACTCGGAGTCTTCACTTTAGCGATCATGAACGTCACGGCTGTAGTATCACTACGGGGACTTCCGGCAGAAGCAGAATATGGATTAAGCTCGGCATTCTATTATCTGTTTGCAGCAATCGTATTTTTAATCCCGACGGCATTGGTCGCGGCAGAACTGGCAGCCATGTTTCAAGATAAACAAGGCGGAGTATTTCGATGGGTAGGGGAAGCGTTCGGTAAAAAATTCGGATTTCTCGCCATCTGGTTACAATGGATAGAAAGTACGATCTGGTATCCGACCGTGCTTACCTTCGGAGCTGTCTCTATTGCATTTATAGGAATGGATCACTCTCAGGACATGTTGTTGGCATCTAATAAAATTTACACGTTGGTCGTCGTACTGATCATATACTGGTTGGCTACCTTTATCTCCCTGAAAGGATTGAACTGGGTTGGTAAAGTCGCTAAAATCGGCGGTATGGTAGGGACTATTATCCCGGCAGCCTTGTTGGTTATACTTGCCATTGTCTATCTGGCAATGGGCGGACAATCCCAAATGGACTTCTCCGGAGACTTTCTTCCGGACTTTTCAAAATTCGACAATCTGGTATTAGCAGCCAGCATATTTTTGTTTTATGCCGGTATGGAAATGGGAGGGATACATGTTAAAGATATAAACAATCCTGCAAAAAATTATCCTAAAGCCGTATTTATAGGTTCAGCCATTACGGTTATCATTTTTATATTAGGAACATTTTCTCTCGGAATCATCATTCCTCAAAAAGATATCAACCTAACCCAAAGCTTACTGGAAGGATTCGACAACTATTTCAGCTTTATCCGCATGTCATGGTTATCGCCGGTCATCGCCGTAGCGCTGGCTTTCGGAGTATTAGCCGGAGTACTAACTTGGGTTGCAGGTCCGTCAAAAGGTATATTTGCCGTAGGAAAAGCCGGGTATCTGCCTCCATTCTTCCAAAAAACGAATAAAATAGGCGTACAAAAAAACATTCTGTACATCCAAGGGCTTGCCGTCACTCTTTTAAGCTTGCTTTTTGTCGTAATGCCCTCTGTTCAAAGTTTTTACCAAATTCTCTCTCAGCTCACCGTTCTGCTCTACCTCATCATGTACTTGATGATGTTTGCTGCAGCCATCTATCTGCGGTATAACATGAAAAAAGCAGACCGGCCTTTCCGCATCGGAAGTAAAGGCAACGGATTGATCTGGTTTGTCGCCGGACTCGGATTCTGCGGATCATTACTCGCTTTCATATTAAGTTTTATTCCTCCCAGTCAAATATCGACAGGAAATAATACCGTATGGTTCTCTGTCCTTATCATAGGCTGCATCGTTGTTGTAGCAGCTCCGTTTATCATCTATGCCGCCCGTAAACCGTCATGGAAAAGTGAAGACTCCGAGTTCGCTCCATTCCATTGGGAAGAAAATACGACAGTACCCGAAACCGGGACAACAGCTGCTACACAAACAAAACAAAAACCTGTCAATAAAAATATGACCGAATAGTATTCAATTAATTACAACAAAGGGACTGCTTTTTCTGAACAGTCCCTTTCTCTTTTCGATTCAATACAAAACTTTATTTCTTAATTCCGCCTTTCGTTTGTTTTACCAATTGAATGCTTCCGTCTGGATTATAATACAATTTATCTACACAGATCGAACGCAGATTTCCCCTTCCTGAAATAGAACAATCATGATAAAACAAATACCATTCCCCTTTATATTCCACGATAGATCCATGACTCGTACCCGAACCCGTAGCCTCCAAAATCACTCCGCGATAAGTCCATAGTCCTAACGGGCTCGTACTGGTGGCATAATGCATTCTGTTGCCATTGGGATGAGGGACATTATCAGAATAAGACAAATAATAAATGCCGTTTCTCTTATGTACCCAAGCAGCCTCATGAAAATCTGAAAGGCCCTCCATCTTACGCGGCTTTTCTGCCAATTCTACCATATTATCTTTCAGTCTGGCGCCGATACATCTTCCGCCGCCGCCATAATAAAAATACGCCTGACCATCATCATCCACAAATACACAAGGATCGATCATGGCAAAAGCATCACCGAGTCCCTCGATATATCCCTGTACTTTAAAATCTTTCGCCGGATACTTGCTTGTCGCAATTCCGACTTTCCACGTATTGTTCCAATCCGTACCGCTCGGATGTGGAAAATAAAAATAATAAGTACCGTTTTTATAAGCACAATCAGGTGCCCACATAAAACCTCCCTCAGAACGTCCCCACGGCACTTGACTCGAATTCAAAATCTCCCCGTGATCGGTCCAGTTTACCATATCATCCGTAGAAAACACATGATAACGATCCATCAAGTCGCACCCTCGAGGCGGATCTACGTCATGTGAAGGATATACATACAAACGACCATCCTTCCACACATGGGCAGAAGGATCTGCTGTAAATATATGGGTTACAAAAGGGTTAGTGCCCAAAGTCACCGGTGTTTTTTTCTTTTTCTTAGCATCCGCTCCGGACACCTCGAAAACCGTCATTCCGGCTACTGCGACCATTAGCAATGAGACAAACAGCAAATTTTTTTTCATATAATCATATTTTAATGTGAATTAAATAATCTCTTCATCAGTTGTAAAAACCAAAAGGTTTTCTGTTTTCAGTACCGGAAACAGCTCCTATTCTAAATTCTTTAAAAGACGGATCTCCATACAGGAAGACCTCTTCCCCGGCTTTCAGGTCCAAGCTAAAAAGAGTATCGGAAATTCGATCGATCTTATATCTCCGTTTCCCTTTTTGATACAGTTCCCCCGAAAAATCACACTCTACCAAACACGGTTCTCCCGCCAAACTGTGAATACGTATCCATGCGACCTTACCGTTTTTACAAACGGCACTCACTTCAAAGGCTCCTTCTGCCAGTAAATTATCAAAGGCGAAGTCCCTCCATATTCCGGGAATCGCCGGAAAAATACGAATTTTACCGTCCCAGCTCTGCAATGCCATATCCAATAAAGCCCGAGCACCTGAAAGAGGTGTCTCTATCACCGGATTCCCGCCCTCCTGATAGCAAGTATTCGGCTGCATCGACTTTTGCATAAATTCCTCCAAATAAGCTAAAGCCTTATCCCCTTCTCCGACAGAAGCATACAAAGAAGCCGCCCCTGTACGCGAATATCCTTCAAGAGCACCTTTTATACTTTGCCAATGGTTTACACTCTTAACGATCATCTCTTTACCTCCCGGTTGGTCTCGGTTTACAAGATATAGCGGATAAGCCATCAACAAATGAGAATAATGTCTGTGCGACATATCATACGGTCGATTCCGACCTATCATCCAGCCTTCATCCGGATCGGAAGGGAAATCTGTCAGTCTTGCATAAACATCTTTCCAACGAGAGCGCAAACTATCATTTTTGCCAAGAATAGAATCCGCTTCCAAAAGAGTTTTACATCCCCATTTCAACAACGACAGATCAAAATTGCAATCCGAGGCGCTGCCGTATTCCGGAGAATAGGTAGAAGGCAGATGAAACCGCTTATCATCTTCTTCTTTCAAAAAATGCAGATAATAGTTGACCGAACGTTTCAATATAGGAAACAACTTTTTTAAAATTTCCTTATCCATCGAATACCGATATTCCAGCCATATATTATGACAAGCCCATGTCAATAACCCGATTTCCGGACCGTCTTTCGACGCTCCGGCTTCACGTACCCATCCGACCAAATCAGAAGCTGTAGCCCGTGCTAAAGCCGCAGAATTATATCTATATTTCTGCGGAACATTTAGAATCAAATTCTTTTCTCCTGCAAAAATCGTATTGGACAAAGAACGGGAAAGTTCCAAATGATTAGAAGGATAAGTTGTCCAATAGGAAAGCTGCACATTCAAATTCCACCATGCAGCAGGCCATTGCGTCAAAGCCATCCAAGGTCCTGTATTATCGATAATCCCCCGATCCGCACGGGTAGCCGATCCCAATTTATATAATTGTATCCAATAAAAATTCTCGATTCTCTTATCCGGTAAAGAAATAAAACTTTTCTGATAAAAGTTATTCCACCACTCCCGATGCGTTTTTTTCAACTTCGAATATGATGGTTTCAAGATTCGGTCAAGGTATTCTCGAGACAATTGCAAAGCATTATGATTAGGATAAGAATGGGCGCAAGTCACATATAGACTCCGGGCACTGCCTTTTCCCGAAATATGCCAACGGACAGCAGTCTGTCCGCCATTCAAATAAGTAAACAATGCCGTCCGGTTTTCTTCATCTACAACAGCCGAAGCATTTTCTTTATATTCCCGTACCACCTTTGAAGTATTCCCGCTTGCTTTAAACTTATCATACCGAGGAGAATTCGGAGAATCCGAGACCCATTGCCATGTAAACCCGTTTTCTCCGGACGACGCATCAGTCTTTACGATAATCCCCATATCAAGCGAATGCACAAAAACTTCAAATCGTATCGAGCCTTTATCCGTTATAATTGTCCCTGACGTCTCCGCATTATAAATATCCGTACGCATGTCACACTTCAGAATGCGACCGCACGGCTTCATCAAAAAATGTCCGATCATAAGACGGGAACGATTGAACAATATATTCCCGTCTCCTGTCTCAGGTACGGCACGATGATCGTGAACATCGCTCCGGCACACCTCAAAACGCATCGAATTACAATCTTCCTCATACACGATATACGTGCCTAACATTCCATTCCCCATAAAAGGAGACTGCCAGAGTTTCTCCGGTAAACGATTCCAAAGCAAGTCATATTTTGCCAGATAATTTTTCCAATCCAGATGTAGAAGCGTGGAACTCGCAAAAAGACATTTCGGGAATAAAAACGCAATGAATAATAGAGAGAAAAAACGTAATTTTAAATTCATAATCGTATATGTGTGTGTTCATCATTCCGGTACGAAACGAGTACAAAAAAAGAACGCAACAATTAAAATCCCGATTAAAAAAAACTTAGCAGGAAAAGATTTTATATATATATCCTGCTATTTAATCTATTTTAAGAATCTGAAAATATTCTACCTCGGTTTCTTCCCGAAAAAATTATCTGTATCGACAATTAGCAGACCGCCATTTCAAGAAAACAAATAAAATTCATAAAAGAGTAGAATCTTAGACGGTAGGCATTAAGAATACACGATAAAAACTGACCGGAAGAAAACGCAAAGAAGACCTGACAATATTTTTTTGTCGGAAAATTTAGACGACTGGCTCTTATTGCTGTTCCCCATTCTGTTCAGGGAAAAGCAGTACGACACTATTATTGTTAAAATATCGGGATATTTGTCCCGGGAGCTTTTCAAAAGAAGAGTCGTAGGAAATCGCTCCCCGCCGTGCCGAAACAATCACCAACAAACATTCATAATTCATTTGTCCGGTCAGTATCAGCAAATCTTCCCAACTGACAAGGTCGGTATAAACGGCATTTATATCTCTATGTTTCTTTCGAATATATTTACGAATATATCCCGATGTTTGCGGATGTGCATAAAAATGAATCTGACAATCTAAATGCTTACTCATACGACACAAATGGGAAATCCACTTAACAAACCCGCATTCAAATTCCGCCTTCGGAGGAACAGCAACAATAATACATTGCAAAGAAGTGACCGGAATATGAAAACGAGCTATCATAACTTGCATACACGTTTTTTTCAACAGATTTTCAGACAATGTCCCCAGAAACGAATCGACAATACTCTTCCTATGATGCAATCCGATAACAATGTCCGTTACATCATGCTCTTTTGCCGTATGAAAAATACCGGTCGCAATATTCAGGTCAAAACGCATTACGGTTTTCGGCTCTACATCCGCTTCTGTCATTATTTGAGCGGCCCTTTCCAGAGAATGTTTCCCTTGAAGTTCTTGTTTCAATGAATCGTTATCGTCATTTATAACATTAAGAGCAACAAGACTGTCTTTATCTTTTTTATCCCTTAACAACAAAGAAAAACCGACAAGCTGTTCCAAAGTTCTGGGATTAGCCAGAGGAATCAAAAATTTCTCTTTTTTCTGTACCTCTTCGCCGACCACCTCGACCGCACTATCCATTACGATACGTTTTGCGGCATATTCGGTAATAAACGAACTTACTACACATGTTACAAGAATCAATAAAATCGTACCATTCAGAACATCTTCATTCAGCAAACGCTGTCCATCAGGAAGAATAATATTATACCCTACCAATACGGCAGCTAATGTTGCGGCAGCTTGCGCATTACTCAATCCGAACATCAACTCCCGCTCGACAGCCCGCATTTTATATATCTTCTGAGTCAACCAAGAAGCAATCCATTTTCCCGAAAGAGCTACGACAATCATTACAAAAGCTACTTTAAGTGAATCAAAATGTCCGAACAACACTTTAATATTAATCAACATTCCTACTCCAATCAGAAAATAAGGAATGAACAAAGCATTACCGACAAACTCCAAGTGACTCATCAAAGGAGAAACATGAGGTATCAACTTATTTAAGACCAATCCGACAAGGAATGCGCCGAGAATCCCTTCCATTCCGATAAGCTCCATCAATCCTGCGCCCAAAAACACAAGAGCCATGACAAAGATATATTGCACAATGTTATCATTATAGCGATGGAAAAACCATCGGCAAATACGAGGGAAAAGATACATGATAACCAAACTCAATACAACCACCTTCACAAGCAGCCACACCCAAAACAGATCAGATGCTTCTTCCTTATATAAACCGCTTATTACCGCCAATACCAACAATGTCAACGTATCGGTGACGGCAGTTCCCCCCACGGCAATGCCGACAGAGCGCTGGCTATTGATGCCATACCTGAGAACTATCGGATAAGATATCAAAGTGTGCGAAGCATACATACTGGCAAGCAGCACAGAGGTCACGAGGCTATATTCAAGCAAATGCATATTAGTCCAAATCCCTATGCCCAAAGGAAATATAAAAGCAAGAAGCCCCAATACCGTAGCCTTAACCCGGATACTTTTAAAATCCTCCATATTCATTTCCAGACCTGCCAGAAACATTATATAGTACAGCCCCACTTTCCCGAACAAATCAAAACTGCTATCTTGTTTCAAAATATTGAAACCATGCTGTCCTACAAGGACTCCTGCCAAAATCAGCCCGACAATATGAGGAATATGCAAGCGTTGCAATATCACCGGAGCAAAGAGAATAATGACAAGCACGAGAAAAAATATTAAAGTCGGATCGGTAACAGGTAACTGTAAACTAAATTCTGACAATTGCATACTCCTTACAAATTGAAAATAAAACTCTTGCAAATTATGAAAAAAACAGAGATTACAAAACCTTAAAGCCTGTGTAAAATTCAGACAGGCTTTTATTTCTCATCTATAATAAAAATGTTCTTTGTATTTATAAGGGAATCAAATTCCATTACTCTATATGGAATTTTATAGCTTATTTAAATTTTACTCGGGTCAGGTTTTGAGAATTTCTTCCGAGTATATTCTTCTGTTTTTACGAGGAGGATAGCGGACTATCTGACGAGTGAAAACGGGAAAAAAGACCGGAAGAAAACGCAAAAATGATCTGATAGTATTTTTTTATTGGAAAATTTAGACAAGCTCTTAATAATATCAAAGAATTTTACCGAAATAAAAATCCAACACCTCTTTAGCTGCAGTAAAAGGACTTTGTATCGAATGCAGAACTCTATTTTCTTTTTCTTGGAGCAACGATACTATTTCAGAGTTTTGATAAAAATGAGATTTCAACTGATCATTTATGGTTTCCAGCATCCAATATTTTGCCTGTTCTTGACGTTTATGCTCAAAATAACCGTTCTTCTTAACAAAAGCGATATATTCATCAATCATATTCCACACTTCTCCGATACCGATCTCATAGTACCCGGAATAAGTCAGCACTTGCGGTATCCAACCGGACGGAGTCGGTGGAAAAAGATGCAACGCATTGCGAAAATGTGCTTGTGCAAGTTTCGCCTTTTCGATATTACTGCCGTCTGCTTTGTTAATCACGATCCCATCGGCCATCTCCATGATTCCCCGTTTAATTCCCTGCAACTCATCTCCTGTTCCGGCCAACTGTATTAAAAGGAAAAAATCGACCATAGAATGCACCGCTGTTTCAGACTGCCCGACTCCGACAGTTTCCACAAATATGTTGTCGAATCCGGCAGCCTCACATAAAACGATCGTTTCACGGGTTTTACGAGCTACGCCTCCCAAAGACCCGGCAGAAGGCGAAGGCCTTATAAAAGCATTATCCGCAACAGAAAGTTTTTCCATCCGGGTTTTATCTCCCAAAATACTTCCTTTTGAAAGCTCGCTACTCGGGTCTATCGCCAACACGGCAAGTTTACCTCCTTTTTTAAGGACATGAAGTCCGAACGCATCGATCGATGTACTTTTACCCGATCCGGGAACACCGGTGATGCCTACTCGTACCGAGCTCCCTGCATAAGGCAGACATTTCTCGATTACTTCTTGCGCAAGTATCTGATGATCGGGCAAATTACTTTCTACCAACGTAACAGCCTGACTCAACACCGTAATATCGCCCTTTAAAATATGCTCGGTATATTCGGCTACCGTATATTGCCGTCTGCGAACCTTTCTGATTTTATTTAAATACGGATTTACGGCAGGAGGTTGCGCTACACCCTTATTAACCGCTAATCCCTCATATTTATTATCGTTTTCGATGTGTTCCATAGTAATTCTCCAATAAAATAATTGTTATTCAAATGTCGCAACAACAGGTAATGATATCGTAGGCCTTGCAGGGTCGTTCGTAATAATGAAAATGCGATGGTTCAATAAGCGGCTGCGAGATTTCGAAGGTCTCACCGTTATTTTCATATCTATCGATTTTCCTGACTGTATACTCATCTGCGGGAGAGATACGGATACGACTTGCGATTCGTTATTGACTTTGCGAATCTGGAGATTAGAAACACCAGTATTAGTCAAACTCACCGATTTAGAAGCTGCAGCGTTTCCTTTTATAGTTCCGAAATCCACTAAATCGTTACCGATTTCGAGATGAGGAGCTTTTGCAATTTGGTCGGGAGTCATTCCCGAATAATCTTCCTGAATATCTGCAGAAACAGTTATTTTATTTTGAGGCTGCGGCTTATCGGAAGAAGGCAGCTTTACCCAAAACTCATCCCGGCGGATTCCCCAATCCTTAGCCCTGTCGGCATGATAAGTTATCAATATCCGACCTTTTTGTCCAGGAGACAAAGTCTCGGGCAATACCGAAACGTCCAAATGGCGAGGGACTTTGTCAAATTCTAATGTGAGAGGCGTCTTTCCGTTGTTTATAATATCGATTTTCTCCACTTTGGTTTTATTGGTATATACTTCAAAAAAGGGAACATGTACGGCTTTCAGCCCCAAAGTCCCCATCGTATGTCCGTAGGCCGGAGCGGCACTACGTTGAACCGGAATCACACTCCCCTTAATTATCAAAGTCGTACGTTCCGGATCGGTATTGGCATACACCGAAATATTCTTCTCAAAACTACCGGGACGCCCTACTGCATTATAAGTCACTTTTATTTGCCCGCTGTCGCCCGGAGCTACCGGTTGCATCGGAAATTCAGGACGAGTACACCCGCATGATGCCGTCGCACGGGTTATTATCAATGGAGCATCTCCCGTATTC